>Ga0073936_10000147_pt1 | contig 95867 bp, 64 predicted proteins | sample AliMusrvi5mmetaG_FD_87041 | JGI IMG/M metagenome (GOLD analysis project Ga0073936, IMG submission 87041) | Freshwater lake bacterial and archeal communities from Alinen Mustajarvi, Finland, to study Microbial Dark Matter (Phase II) - Alinen... | ecosystem: Environmental > Aquatic > Freshwater >... | reverse complement strand
GACGGCGTGCCGATGGGCCGCCCGGTCCGCTGGTCTTGATGCGGGGGTGGCTCCGAATACAAGAGGCGATTCGCCTGCAATACCTATTGACAAAAGGGACGGCAAGATGTGTATAAGAGTAAGCGCTGCGCTACGGGGTTTACTACGAACGGGTTGAGGGTTTATTACACGCTCACCGGCGCTTTGGCGGCTTTGATCTGCTTGATCAACTCGGTGACCACTTCGACGGCATCGCCCACGAAGCCGAAATCGGCGACCTGGAAGATGGGGGCGTTCGGGTCTTTGTTGATGGCGATGATGCAGTCCGAGGAGGACATGCCGGCCAGGTGCTGCACGGCGCCGGAGATGCCGCAGGCGATATAGAGTTTCGGGCAGACGGTTTTCCCGGTCTGGCCTACCTGATGCGGATAGGGCATCCAGCCGGCGTCTACCGCCGCGCGGGAGGCGCCCACCGCGCCACCGAGTAGATCGGCCAGTTCATGCAATAGGGCGAAATTCTCCGGCTTACCGAGCCCACGACCGCCGGAGACGATAATATCGGCCTCGACGATGTTGACCTTCTGCGTGGTGTCGGTGATGAAGTCGAGAATGTTGACGTGTGAGGTCAACAGCGCTTCCAACGGCGCCTGTTTGATGATCTCCGCGCTGGCGGTGGGGCCGGGTTGCGCGGGCGGCATCACTTTATGGCGCACGGTGGACATCTGCGGGCGGGTATACGGGCAGAGAATGGTGGCCATGATGTTGCCGCCGAACGCCGGGCGCGTCTGATAGAGCAGGCCATCTTCGCCAATCTCCAATCCGGTGCAATCGGCGGTCAGGCCGGTATATAGATCGACAGCGACGCGCGATAGGAATCCGCGTCCGGTGGTGGTCGCGCCGGCCAGCACGATCTCCGGCTTATGCTGACGCACCAGATAGGACAACATGCGGGTATAGGGCTCCGGGCGATAGCGCGCCAACCGCGGATGGTCGCAGACATACACTTTGTCGACCGGGTAATGCGCGATTTGTTCCGCCAGCGCATCCAACTCGCTGCCCAACGTCACTACCGCCAGCGGGCAACCGCGCGCATCGGCCAACTTGCGGCCCACGCCAATCAATTCCGGCACCACGCCCGCGAGCACGCCACCGTGCTGTTCGCCATAGACCCACACGCCGGAATACTGCGACAGATCCTCGCGCGCCTGCTTTTCGATTTCGATCACGATGGCGTTGAATTTGCAACTGCTTACACAGGAACCACAAAACGTGCAGCTTTCCACGGCGATGGTCGCCAACTTGCCATCCATCGCCACCGCCTGCGACGGGCACGATTTCACGCACATTTTACAGCCAACACATTTTTCGGTGATGACGCGAATTGACATCGATTGTTCCCCTTTTGGTAATGCACAATGGAGAATGCAGAATTGTGAATGCAGAATATATATGTCGAATTGAAAGGGCTACTTGTTTATACCCGTATCAATCTCATTTTCCTTTTTGGGCTTAATATTTTTGGCAGTCATGACAGATTTCGTGAATATACGGCAGAGTTGATCTGCTTCGGCGTGTAGTTCGACAGCGATAGCAGCAATAGGCCATTTTCGCCGCTTGATCATACGCAACCAGAAACGGGTTTCCCGCATTTCTTTTAGTACGATTTGCATCTTATGGATAAAGTCGGCATGACTCTCTCCTGCGCAAGCTTCTTCATAGTTTGCTGCTGTCGACGTGCCGGAGCGAAGGATTTGGCCACCGATGTGCCGCCCAACCAGTGTATTAGGAATCTCCTCGACCAGATCAATAATATCCGAAGCGAAATTCTCCATCCGGTCTAATAATCGCTGTATATCCTCACGCATTCACCTGTCTCCTAAAAATATTCTCCATTCTGCATTCTGAATTCTTCATTCTGCATTTTCTTACACGGTAACGCGCTCCCGCAGGATATCCAGCAGTTTCGCGGCCAATTCCGGCGCGTCGCCTTCCCAGCATTCTCCGCCGGCGCGGTGACTGGGCGAGAAGATTTTCACCACCTGGGTCGGACTGCCTTTGAGGCCGCATTTCTCGGGATCGAGTCCCAGCGTCGCCGCCGTCCATACCGGGATCTGCGCCGATTTGGCGCGCATCTTCCCGCGGATGGAGGGTGTGCGCGGCTCATTGATCTCTTTGACCACGGTGAAGAGCGCCGGCAACGACACCTCACAGACTTCGTACCCCTCTTCCAACAGGCGGTAGACTTTTGCCCGGTTGTTATCGATCTCTTCGACTTTGCTCACATAGGCTGCCAGCGCCAGATCGGCATGGATGGTGATGCCGGGGCCGGTTTGCGCGGTATCGCCGTCGATGGCCTGCATGCCGCAGAAGACCAGCCGCGCTTCGGCGCGCTGCACCGCGGCCGCCAGCACATAGGCGGTTGCCCAGGTATCGGCGCCGGCGAATGCCCGGTCGGAGAGCAGCACAGCCTCATCGGCACCCAGGGTGATCGCTTCGCGCAAGGCCGCTTCGACTTGCGGTGGGCCCATCGAGATCACCGTCACCGTGCTGGGCTCACCAGCCGCGGTCAGCCGCTCTTTTACGCGCACGGCTTCTTCCAGCGCATACAGGTCGAAGGGATTGATTTGCGATTCCACCCCCTCACGAATGAGGGTATTGGTTTCCGGGTTGATTTTGACGTTGGTGGTTTGCGGAACCTGCTTGATACAGACGGCAATGTTCATACTGACTCCAAAACCCGCAAGGGGCCTTCCGGGTGAATTGTGACGCAGACAACAAAGAGCCACACCGAAGATCCTCGGCATGGCGCCGAGATGATCTTACCATCTTTCGGTTTCCTTGAAAAGGCTTGACTGGATGGACGCGATGGATTGTCTGCCGGTTTCCAGCCTAATGTTGTTAAAATAGGCTTGATTCGGTGGTTTATAACGCTACGCGTAACCGTTCAGGCTCCCCTGGCCGCGAGCACTCCGGTGGTTTCGATACGACCATCCATGGTCTACTCAACCACCGCGCAACGCGCGAAACGCCCTGGCAAACCAAGCTTATTTTAACGGCGTTAAGCTTCCAGCCGGCTTGTTTTGGCCGGCTGGAAGCCGGCGGCCCATATCTACGGCGAAGAAAGCGTAATTTTCCGGATAGATGATTGCCTTTTAGCTTCAATTCCACGTATAATTGACTACGAAAAAGAACTTTTCACCGTCAACTTCCGTTTTGGCAGCGGATACGTGCGGGGAAGTCGTGTGGGATGCTGAGTGTCGGAATTCCAAAACTCGAAGGCCGACTGGATGAGCGATTGAATACCGTGTTGTCGCGTGTCGAACGCTACGCGCCGAACTACAATCGCGACGTGTTGTTGCGCGCCTACGAATTTGCCGCGCAGATCCACGACGGTCAGTTCCGCAAGTCCGGCGATCCCTATATCATCCATCCATTGGAAGTGGCCTACGTGCTGACCGAATTGGAAATGGATGAATCGACCCTCGCCGCCGCGCTGCTGCATGACACGATCGAAGATGGCATGCTGGAACGCGAGCATGGCGACATCACCCCGGTCACGCGGGAAGACATCGCGCACCGCTTCGGCGCGGAAGTTGCCAACCTGGTGGAAGGCGTGACCAAACTCGGCACGCTGCACTTCCACAGCCATGAGGAACGCCAGGCGGAAAACCTGCGCAAGATGCTGCTGGCCACCGCGAAAGACGTCCGCGTCATTCTGATTAAGCTGGCTGACCGCTTCCACAATATGCGCACGCTGAAATTCCTCGCGGAGGCGGATCAGCGCCGGATCGCCGATGAGACGCTGCAAATCTTCGCGCCGATCGCGCATCGGCTGGGAATTTGGAAAATCAAGTGGGAATTGGAAGACCTTTCGCTGCGTTCGCTGGAACCGGAGGCCTATCGCGAAATTCAGACGCACGTCAATCGCACGCGCGCCGAACGCGAAGGGGTGATCAGCACCGCCATCACGCAACTGAGCGAACGGCTGGAGCGACAGGGGATTCATCCGGATGTTGTCGGGCGTCCCAAGCACTTCTTCTCGATTTACAATAAGATGAAAAGCCAGGACGTCGATTTCAACCAGATCCTCGATCTGGAAGCGATCCGCGTGGTGGTCGATACGGTGCAGGAATGCTACGCCGCCCTCGGCGAGGTGCACAACCTGTGGCTGCCGTTGCCGAATATGTTCACCGACTACATTGCCAAGCCGAAACCCAATATGTACCAGTCGCTGCACACCAAGGTGCTCGGACCGCATGGCCAGCCGTTGGAAGTGCAGATACGCACCTGGGCGATGCATCGCACGGCGGAGGTGGGCATCGCCGCGCACTGGCATTATAAAGAAGGCGGGACGCGCGACATCGAATTCGAGAAGAAGGTGACGTGGCTGCGCTCGCTGCTGGAGATGCAATCCGAGGCCAAGAGCGAAGAAGACTGGCTCGATGCGCTGAAAGTGAACCTGTTCAAGGATCAGGTCTTCGTGTTCACCCCGAATGGCGACATCATCGACATGCCGGCAGGCTCGACGCCGATCGACTTTGCCTATCGTATTCACACCGATCTCGGTTCGCGCTGCGCCGGTGCGAAGGTGAACGGACGGCTGGTGCCGTTGACCTACCAGTTTTCAAACGGCGACGTGGCCGAAATCCTTGTCCGCGCCAATCAGAAACCCAGCCTGGACTGGCTGAACATCGTTGGCAGCAACCATGCGCGGAATAAGATCAAAGCCTGGTTTCGCAAGCAAAACCGCGAGGTGAATATCCAGCGCGGACGACAGGCATTGGAAGAGGAATGCAAACGGCAAAGCGTGCCGGCAGCAGAGATTTTGAAGCAGGACAAGCTGCAGTCCATCGCGACCAAATCGAACCTGGTCTCCATTGACGACCTGTATGCGCTAATCGGCTACGGCGAAATGACGGCGGAAGGCGTCGTGCATCGCATCCGCGAGGATATTCCGAAGAAATCGCTCGACGAACTGCGCTCTACCACCGAAGCGCTGGCGGAACAGGGAGAATTACCAATCACGGTGTCCTCCTCCGGCATCGACGGCGTGCTCTTTCGCCTGTCGAAATGCTGCCTGCCGATTCCGGGCGACACGCTGCTGGGTTACGTCACTCGCGGCAAAGGCGTGACGATCCACCGCATGGATTGCCCGAACCTGCGGAAGACGCGCGATGATCCCGAGGAATCCCGGCGGCTGATGACCATCGAGTGGCAGGATACCGGTCAGGCCGGCATGTATCAAGCGGATCTGGAGATCTCCGTGCTCGACCGGGTGGGCCTGCTCGCGGATATCGCGGCGGTCTTTTCCGAAACGAAAATGAATATCCGTTCCGCGCGCGTCACTTCGGACACCAAAAAGCACCTGGCGCTGATTATCCTGCAGGTCGATACCACCGGCGTGAAAAACCTGCAAGAAATCATTGCCCGCATCAACACGTTGAGCGACGTCATGCAAGTGCACCGGCGACGGGCGGGGTCGTAATTATTTCAACAGGATAGCAGGATCGTAAGGATAAATGCGCCTTCGGCGATACAGCGCAGCCGCAAATCCTTACTATCCTGTTTATCCTGTGAATATGTAACATAAGGGGTATCTACATGACACAGGTGATCGGTTTTAACGGCAGTCCGCGTACCACGGGCAATACCGCGGTGTTGATGGAGACGTTGCTGGAAGGCGCCGCCGCAGCCGGCGCGGAGACGAGCCTGGTCTCGCTCAATGCGGTCACTATGCGCGGTTGTCAGGCGTGTTATCGTTGCAAGACGACCGGCGCATGCGCGGAAAAGGACGAGATGACCGCGCTCTACCCGCGGATCGACGCCGCGGATGTGGTGGTACTGGGTGGTCCCATCTATATGGGCAGCATTACCGGCCAACTCAAGCTGTTTATCGACCGGCTTTACCCCTACTTGAACAGCGATTTCACCAGCCGCATGGCGCCGGGGAAGACGGCGGTGCTCATCATTACCCAGGGCAATCCCCAGACGGCATCCTACGAAGCGCACACCCAGATGCTGACAGGTGTGCTGAAAGTGCTCGGTTTTACGCACGTCGAGGAATTAGTGGTCGCCGCCGGCGTCAACAACAGCGGTGAAGTGGCGAATGATACCGAGTTGATGCAGCGTATGCGGGATTTAGGAGCGCAGTTAGCGCGAAAGGCATAACGGAACCGTTTCGCCTGGGTGTCAACGAGCAAAGTTTTTTAACCGCAGATTACGCAGATTTCGCAGAAGATTGAGCCGGGTGTTTATACTATTCGCCAGTAGTGTCGGGTAAGACAGCAATTCTCGTAATCGATCAGTCTCCCTCTGGTTCACCGGATAACGGCAGAAACATTTCGCCATCTCGACCAAGTCAGGCGAGAGAATCTCGCAGCGATCTGACCACCGGCGATTTGCCACAAGCTGCCGGCAGTCAAGTAGTTTTAGCTCCAATATTTATCCTTCCAACTTGGAGAGTGTTATGCGTTCCCCCTGCGAAACATTCGACAATGGCGTGGTCGTCTATCAGGCGACGGATGAGACGGTCGATAAGAGCAATATTTACTGCGAATTCCCCTGGTGCCCACCGAATGCGCAGTGTTTCGTGTATATGCGCCAGGCACCGGAGGCGGTGAATCCGGTGGAATATGTCGCCTGCGAGTTCGGCAGTTGGGAAACGCGCGTGATCGGGCGCGGTACCGGCGCGTTTATGAGCGATGGGCGTTTCTATTTTCAACGGGTGAATGCGCACGGCCACGCGGAGATCGTCCGCGTCGATCTGGAACGCGAGCAGTCGGCGGTGATTCCACTGCCGGAGTCGCTGCCCGCGGGCGCCGGGGTGCTGATTTCACCTAACGAGCGTTACGGCGTGTTCAGTCGCACGCTCTCTTATGCGCCACAATGCTTCGGCGTCGGGCTGGTCGATCTGCATACGGAACACTGCGAGATCATACACACCGACCCCTATATCTGCAATCAACATTTACAGTTCGAGCCCGGCGCGGGAAAACTGCTGATGGTGCAGCATAACCGCGGTTGCCGCTACTTGCCCGACGGCTGGCGCGAGGTGCTGGTAGGCCCGGAAGGCTGTACCCTCTTTTTGCTGGAGATTCCCAGCGGGAACGTTATCCGCCTGCAGGTTGGTCCGCCCTACACTGCCAGCGTCTCCGGTCATGAAACCTGGCGTGGCACCAGCAAAGAAATTCTGCTCACGCTGAACCTGCAGGACGATTACGATCTCGGTAAAGGGCCGATTGTCGGCGTGCGACCGGGCGAAGCGGCCCGCGTCTATTGCGCGCCGCTGCAATTGAACCACCTGGGCGTCGAGCCGTCGGGACGCATCTTCTGCGGCGACGCCGCCGATCCGGATGCGGTGGTGATCGGCGCGGTGCAGACCAATCGGGTGACGACCGTCTGCCCGGCGCGCGCTTCCTATCGCCGCGCGGAAGAGCGCGGTGCCTGGCAAGATTCCCACCCGCACGCCTACATCTCCCCCGACCGCCACTGGGTGGTGTTCAATTCCGACCGCACCGGTGTGCAACAGATCTATTGCGCGGAGATTCCAATAGAGATGATTGAGGCCTTGGAAGCTGAATAGGAAGTTTGGGAACCGTTTTGCCTGGTAGTCAACGACCACAGTTTTTTAACCGCAGATTACGCAGATTTTGTAGAAGGTAACCGTTCCGCTACCCCTGGCGCGCGAGCGTCCTCGCGAGCACTCCGGTGGTTTCGATACGACCCTCCGTGGTCTACTCAACCACCGGAGTGCTCGCGAGGACGCTCGCGCGCCAGGATGGCCTGAACGCACACGATTTATTACCGCAGAAGAACGCTGAGGAGACATCATGAGTAAGCTCTTCTATTCTGAGACCGGTCGGGTCATGCATTTGGTGTGCGAAGAATTGTCGAAACGACGGCATGCGCGCAAGGTGTTGCACTTGCCGGCGCGCGTGACGACCGGCGGCACGCTGTATGTGCTGGGCAAGGCGCGGGACGGGTGCGCGCTGCCGTTGCGGGTGACGGTTAACGGGCGAGAGTTCGCGTTGGCGCCGTGCGATCCACCGAGTTATTACTGGAGTTGGTATGCCTTGCCGTTGGCGGCCACCGATGTGCGCGGCGGGGAGAATGTCATCGAGTTGTGGTCGGACAACGCGGCGATGAACGGCTGGATGCTGGCGCTTTCCGGCGCGGTCGAAAATCCGGACAGCGCATTGAGCCTGGACGGCGGGCAAAGCTGGCAGAATGAGCGCATGAGCGTGCAGCATTGCGTGCGTGGTGAATATATCGTGCGCTTGCGGCTGGACGAGTCGGCGCTGGCCGACTCCGCGCCGCCGGCGATGCGCTGGGAAAGACCGGATCACCCGCAATTCGCCGAATTGCGCGCGTTGGTACCGGGGGAGATTCAAACCATCACCGCTCCCTGGGCGCGTGCACGGGCATTAGCCTCCTGGGTATCGCGGCAATTCACCTGCAGTTGGGGGGATACCCAACCCTATCAGCACGCGGAATACTGCCCGTGGGACGCGCAGACGATTCTCGCCTGGCGCAAGGCGCATTACGGCGAGTTCCAGGCTAATCCCATCGCCTTTTGCGTGCATTATGGGTTCACCTTTGTCAGCTTCGCGCTGGCGCTGGGTATCCCGGCGCGCTGCGTCTGCGGTACCGGCGGCTTACTGGATCGCAAAGGCGGGCATTTCGTCAGCGAAGTCTGGATGGAAGCCTGGAAGAAGTGGTGCTGCATCGACCCCTTCCCTGACATCGTCTTTCTCGACGGCGGCATCCCATTGAGCTTTCTGGAAATGGCCACCAGCACGCAGGAAACGCTGTTACCGCTAATCGAACGCGGTCCGGGATATGCCTGCCATCCGGAATCGCGCAACAATAGCTACGAATATCACGCCATCAGCGACACCTTCGCGCTCCGCGCGCTATGGCCGCGCAACGATTTCCTCTCCCATCCGGAATACACCCCCTACGCGCACGGCGCCGGCTATTACGCCGAAACCGACTGGCTCTGGGCCGGCGAAGGGCAGCATGACACGCTGGGGATGTTCCCGAATCGGGTCACCACGGAACACTGGCATACCCCACCGCCGGCGGAATGGCGCTAAAGAAGGAGGCAGATAGACACGACTGCCTTCTCGATCGCGCTTTATTTATTCACCGTTCCAGTCGCTCTGGCGCGCGAGCGTCCCCGCGAGCACTCCGGTGGTTTCGATACGACCATCCATGGTCTACTCAACCACCGGAGTGCTCGCGGGGACGCTCGCGCGCCAGAGGGAGTTACCTCATTAATTTCATGCAACGTGAGCAGGCAAAAATGCGGGACGCAGCGAAGGTAAACTTCAGTATGTTCACTCGTCGCTTTTACGATAATCCCCGGGGAAAGGACACGGTATGCGTTATTCGTTTATGACCTTCTCGACGCCCGAGTTGCCGTTGGCGGAGATTCTGGCAATGGCGAAAGACTTCGGGTATGACGGCATCGAGCCGCGCATCGGGAGTGGGCAACGGCATGGCATTGAACTGGCATCGTCGCCGGAAGCGCGACATGACGCCTGGCAACTGGCCGAAGCGCAGCAGATCGCGTTTGCCTGCGTGGCCACCTCCTGCGTCTTTGCCAATCCGGAAACCAATGGGCAACACCGCGCAGACCTCGCGCAGGCGATTGCGCTGGCGGCAGACATCGGCGCCCCGTGCATCCGCGTGTTCGGCGGGCAAATTCCGGCGGGAGTCACGCGAGAGGCCGCTATAGCGCTGGTCGCGGAATCGCTGCTGTCCGTCGCCGATCTGGCGGAACAACGTGGAGTGAGCGTCTGCCTGGAAACCCATGATGACTGGTGCAATCCGGCGCACGTCGCGGAAATCATGCGCCAGGTCGATCATCCGGCCATCGCCGTCAACTGGGATATCATGCACCCGGTGCGCACGGCCGGCGTCACTATCGATGATTCTTTCGCGCTGCTACGCCCGTGGATTCGGCACCTACACATTCACGACGGCACCCCGGGAGAACCGCTGACGCTGCTGCCGATCGGTGAAGGCGCCATCGATCACCGCCGCGCCATCGCGCTGCTATATCAACTCGGGTATACGGGATTCCTTAGCGGCGAATGGATCGGCTGGGAACCCGCCGCCATTCACCTTCCGCGTGAGTTAGCCACTTTGAAGCGGTATGAGAGCGGAGTTTCGTAGTACGGAGTGTGGGAGTGTGGGAGTGTGGGAATTTCTAGTTCCGTAGGAACCGTTGGCGTAATTTACTCCCCTACTCACACACTCCCATACTCCCACACTGATCCGCTTGTTTCTGCTACACTGACGCGGCGGTTTTACAATCATGCAGATTTTGTTGTGGCAATGGGTTGTCGGAGGCCTGGGGGCCTTATTGATCGGGATGTCGAAGACCGGAATGCCGGGGGTGGGGATTCTCACCGTGACGCTGTTGGCGCAGGCATTCGGGGGATGGAATTCGGTGGGGGTGATGCTGCCGCTGCTGGTTTTCGCCGACATCTTCGCGGTGGCCTGGTATCGGCGGCACGCGCAATGGGGCATTCTGGTGCGCCTGCTGCCGTGGGTAGTGGGCGGCATGGTGCTCGGGGCCTGGGCGCTGCACTACTTCGGACAAACAGACCATACCAAGGCGTTGATGAATCCCATCATCGGCGGGTTGGTGCTGCTCATGCTGGCGTTGCACCTGCTGCAGGGGAAAATGGGGGAGAAATTTGCGCCTCATTCGCCGATCGGCGTCGCCGGCACCGGCATGGCGGCTGGTTTTTCCACCACCGTCTCCAACGCCGCCGGGCCGATTATGAGTATTTTTATGACCGCCCAGCAACTACCCAAGGAACAACTGATGGGTACCATCGCCTGGTATTTCATGACGATCAACGCCAGCAAAGTGCCGATCTATCTACACCAGGGGCTGTTCACTCACAATTCGCTGATGCTCGACTTGATGCTCACGCCCGCCGTCCTGCTCGGTGTCTTCGTCGGTCGCTGGATGCTGCCGCGCATCTCCGAGCAAGCCTTCACCGCGGTCATCTTGCTTCTCGCCGCGGCGGGCGCGGTGAATTTGATGTTGATTAAGTGACGGATGCAGGATGGAGGGCAGGATACAGTATGCGGGATGCAGGATGCAGGATGGGGGATGGGGGATTCAATCCGGATACGAGTGCAGAGAAGAGCTTGGGCCGTTGATGGAAAGCGGTAGAGAATTCAGGCGAATCTTATCTTTCTCGCTGCGCTGCTGCGGTTAGATCTTTTCAACGAGGAAGGCATCGTTATGACAGCGACATTTTTGCGTGCGGGGGCGGCGTTAGTCGATATCTCGCCGGCGATGGGGATTCAATTGGCGGGCGATATCGGCAGTTACCGGCCGGTGGAAGAGATTCGCGAGCCCTTATTTGCGCGCGCGCTGGCATTGGAAGAAGGCGGGCAACGCTGCGTGATCATTGCCGTCGATCTCTGCCTGATCATGTCGCCGTATGGGAAGCAGATTCGCGACGCAGTGGCGCGACGCTGCCATCTCGAACTCGGCGCGGTGATGCTGCATGCGACCCAGATCCACGCCGCGCCCGGCCTGGGCGGGGAGATCATCAGCGAAGAATATCCGCTGCCGGACGAATTGTGGTTTTTGCGCGGCGGTGATGCGCGCTACAACGAGTTTGCCATACCGCGGATCATCGACGCCGCCGTCCAAGCTTGCGCGGCATTGCAGCCGGCACAGGTACACATCGGGCGCGGGATCGATGGACGGGTGGCATTCAATCGCCGTTTTGTGATGCGCGACGGCTCCGCCCGCACCCATCCCCGCGTCGGCGATCCGCATATCCTCCATGCCGAAGGCCCGATCGATCCCGAAGTCGGCGTAATGACCTTTACCGGGGAAAGCGGCAACGTGCTGGCCGTGCTGCTGCATCACACCTGCCATCCCGTCCACGGCTTCCCGCAGCGCTGGGTCTCACCCGGCTGGCCGGGGACATGGGGGGATGGTGTGCGTACGCTCTGCGGCGGAGATTGCGTACCGCTGGTGCTCAATGGCGCGTGCGGGAACATCCACCATTGCAACCACCTCGACCCGACGCAAATTGACAATCATTACACGATGGGACAACAGTTGACCGAGACGGCCGCGACGGTGCTGCAACGATTAGAAGCCCTCGAGAACCCGACATTGCAGATGGCGACGCGCATCCTGCCTCTTCCCCTCCGCACGCCCGACCCGGCGGAAGTCGCGGCGGCGCGCGCGCTGGTGGCGGCTAACCCGGAGCCGATCTGGACGGATGCTGCGCACGCGTTCCCGCAACGTGATTGGGTGTATGCCCATGCCGTGCTCGACTTGCAGGCGCAGCGCGATTGCCAGGCGATGCTCGACTACGAGATTCAAATATTCCGGCTGGGCGACGTCGCGCTGGTGGCCTGGATGGGCGAACCGTTCGTCGAGGCGCAGTTGCAGGTGAAGCTGCACTCCCCCACCCGCTTCACCTTCCTGGCGCACATGTGCAACGGGTATGCCGGCTATATTCCCACCGCCGAAGCGTTCCCGCGCGGCGGCTATGAAACGCGCACCAGCAACTGGTCGCGCCTTTGCCCGGAAGCGCTGCAGCAGATTGAAACGGCGACCATCGCGATGTTGCAGGAGGCGGGATGCAGGCGTTAAGATGCAGGATGCCGGATTCCATAACCGGGATTGTCTATCGCAACCGTAGACCGCTTTCAGAGGATACTCGTGATGGTGCAATGGCTGACAAAGCTGTTTCAGAAAACGAAACCTGCCGCTCAATTTAGCGCGGAAGACGAGCAGCGTTATTACCGGCTCAAGCAGGCGGGGTTGGAGAAGGTGTTGGGGCCGATGCACGATCTGGTCGGCCACGCGGTGGTGCCGTTTCACGTCGGCGGTGCGGTCGATATGTATTACTTTCCGCGCCATCTTCCCGGCACCGGTTTTGCCACCATGGAGTTGATCGAGCCTGACGGTCAGGGACCGAAGCCGAACCGCATCGGGACGTATGAACTGGTCGCCTTCACCCGCTTGCCGATGCCAGCGCTGAAGGAGAAAGCGGACGCCAACCTTCCCTTCAATCACATCGAACGGCGGCTGTGCCATATCTTCACCATGACCGGTTTCTATTCCCAGCAGGCGGTACTCGCCCCGCGCGAAACCTGCGAGATCCCGGTGGAAGGTCAACCGAACCGCTGCCTCATCCTCGACGAATATGCCCCGAACGGCACCGGCTTTTACATCGGCCGCCGCCGTCATTGCTTGCTGCTCTGCATGGAAATCTTTCGCAGTGAAATGGAATTCGCCATTCGCGACGGCGGCGCCATGCTGCTGGCCAAACTGAAAGCGCGCGGCCACTACCCCTATAGCGACCTCGACCGACAGCCGGTGGTCTGAATTATTTAACAGGATATACAGGATAGGCAGGATAAGTTTCCTGGGAGCGCGGACGTCTCGCCCATGCAACCAACAAACAAAAGTGTAACACGAGATATCCCTATATTCTCATGGAACCCATCCTAACCATCCTGTATATCCGGTAAATTCTTCGGTTATTCCCCCTTGACGATCTTCAACTCCGGCATTCGGCTCTCGCCGCCACCGCCGGAGGGGAGCTGGCAGACCAGGCCGTCGATGACCGTGGGGGCGAAGGAGTTGCCGAGGATGGTGGCGGCATCGAGATTGCCGGCAAAGGCGGCGCCGATGCGATGGCCTTCGCGGGCGGTGAAGTGGTTGGCCAGATAGCTGCCGTGGGTGGCACCGGGTTCGATGAAGATGCCGATGGCGCGGCCATCGGTAGCGAAGTCGTTACAATAGATGCGCCCGCTGACGATGCGATTGAACGGGCGCGCGACATAGAAGCCATAGGCCGGATTATCGCCGTCGAAAGGACTATCCGCGTAGCACTGGTGATAGGAATCGTTCCAGCCGTTGCAGTAGAAGCAATACTTCAGCGGGCCGTTGCCGGGGAAATTCCACACATGCACGAGTTGGATATCGTTGCTGGAACTGTCGCTACGCAGACCGGTTTCGTAGCCGATGATGATCACCCCGGACACCAGGCTATCGGTGCATTTTTGATAGTGCAGGCCGATGCTGCCGGGCAGATGCGCCACCTCCGGGTCCAGCGAGCAGCGGACATTGCTGACATTCACCTCATACCAGCCCTCCGCGCCGATATCGATCCCCTTCATCCGCGCGTTGACCACCTCCACGTCGCGAATATCCAGCCGGCAGGCGGACGGCACCGCGATGCCGGTGACCGGCAATTTGCCGCCATCGATAATCCCGCCGCGAATACTCCCATAATAGGCATGTTGTCCCGACTCGCCGATGCGTTCCTTCACCAGCACCGCATCACCGCAAAACGTCTCCATCGCGCGCAACCGCGCCGCCGGCGTCATCGTCAGGCTGACGGTGCCCGGCAGCAATAATGGGCGGGCGAGGTGATAAATGCCATCCGGCAGCGCCAACGTTCCCCCACCCGCTTCTTCGATCTCCCGCGCACGCTGTTGCAGCAGATCGGTGTGATCGGTGGCTTGTGATAGTTGTGCGAGCCATTGGGTGGTTTCTTGCATTGGGTTGCTCCTTTTTTTACCGCAGAGGCGCAGAGAGCGCGGAGTTTCGCAGAGAATTTTTCTTACTGCATATACGACGTTGGCGGTTGTGCCTCCTTTCAGCATACGAGCACATTGACATGATCTGTTGCGGGTATGATGGCACATTATGGAAAAACGGCCATCTCGTTGGAGCAACCGCTCTGCGCTTTTCTGAGAAACAACCATACGGATATTTCACGCAAAGGCGCAAAGACGCAAAGGATTTCAACGGCCTCGTCGGCGCACTTCTTTTCTTTGCGGCTAATATGCTTGCAAAACACAACCAGGATAACTATACTATATTAACGCTTATTTATAGTATTCTACTCATTGGCTATCTAGGCGCCGTGACAATAATGCTATGCAATTTCTGGTTTACCCAATTACCCGATATGGAGAGCAATTTACCACCGCGCACTCTATCCCGCGCCGTCTGGGTCTGCATCGGCTGTTATTACCTGCTCTTCCCCTTCTGGTGCGTCATCACTGCAAAGCTGGACCAGATTGTTACGGGGTGATAATCGCCTTTCAGGGACAGGTCTCTTAAACGGATTTGGTGACCGGATGCAATCTGCTTTGCGAGGCGATAAGGTGAACGCTACGGACCGCCGGCATCCTTGCCGACGGCAAAGAGGTGGCTGCTACTACGGGCCGCCGGCAGGGATGCCGGCGGTCCATATACGTTCTGCGTTCCGTGTCACCTGAAACCCGACACCCGAAACCTTTTTCCCCCACCTTGTCCGTCCGCCCTGAAAACCCTATACTACAGTTACATTAATCTGCGGATGACAGGTATGACAAAACGCATCAATTCCGGTTGTTTGTTGGGGGCATTGCTGGCGGCCGGCGTCGCGATCGTGGGCGGGACGGTGTGGCGGCGTTGGCAGCGGCTACCGGTGGCGGCGGGGCGCGTGGAGTTGCTCGACGTGCCGATCGACGCCATTACGATGCAAGAGGCGCTGGCGCGCATCGAGGAGTTCGTGCGCTCGGGGCAGCCGCATCACGTCTTCACCGCCGACGCCACCGGCATCATGCGCGCGCATGACGATCCGGAATTGCTGGCGATCGTACAGCAGGCCGATCTCAGTACCCCGGACGGCGCCGGCGTGCTCACCGCCTGCCGCCTGCACGATATTCGACTCCCGGAGCGCGTTTCCGGTTGCGACATGGTGGAGTTGGTGAGCGCGATGGCGGCGGAGCATGGCTTTCGGGTGTATTTCTTCGGCGCCGCGGAAGGCATCGCGCGTGACGCCGCGGAAGCGCTGGCACAACGCCATCCGGGCCTAATCGTCGCCGGCATCCGCCATGGCTTTTTCACCGCCGGCGAAGAGCCGGCGGTCGTCGCGGAGATCGCCGCCGCGCGCCCGGATATCCTTTTCGTGGCGCTGGGCATCCCCAAGCAGGAACTCTTTATTCGCTGTCACTTCGCGGAACTGGCTGCGCCGGTGATGATCGGCGTCGGCGGCAGCTTTGACGTCATCTCCGGCCATCTGCAGCGCGCGCCTCGCTGGATGCAGCGCACCGGGCTGGAATGGCTCTTCCGCCTGTTGCAAGAACCCTCCCGCTTTCCCCGCATGGCCGTCCTTCCCCGCTTTATCGCGACAGCTTGCCGGAAGAAATAAGGCGATCTCCCAATTTTACCGTGGATTGATAATCCGACTGATCGGTCCGATCCGACCGATCAGTCGAATATCATTTGTCACCGTTCAACTACCGCTGGCGCGCGAGCGTCCTCGCGAGCACGCCGGGGGTTTCGATACGATCCGCCGTGGTCTACTCAGCGACCGCTGGCGCGCGAGCGTCCTCGCGAGCCAGAGTAGCTGAACGGTTACTATCATCTATCACCCGCTTACTCTCGCGTCGTTACCGCCTTCACTACATCGGTCTTCGTCGCGTCGGACGCGGTGACAGCGGTGATCTTCACGGTGAACGGCGTGCCGAGTTTCGCTTTCGCGCCGGGTTGTACCTGCACGTAGAAGCCCCTGGTCTCTCCCGGCGCCAACATGACGGTCAGCCAGCCGGCGCCGGTCATCGACGCAGTGATGTCCTCGGTAGTCAGGGTATCGTAATAGGTTGGCAGCCAGCCGGAAGCGCTGCCGGAGCCGGTGAGCAGGAATTGCCCGGCGGCAGTGCCGTTGTTCGACACCTGGCAGAGATAGGTGGCGGAGGCGCCAAGGGCCGCTGTTTGCGATTTCGTCTGGTTGGCGCCGTCGGTATTGACGATGCCGACCCCCGCATACGCGGTTTCGGCACTGAGACGAATCCACAGATCGGGACGGGCCGTGGTTACGGAACTCACGCCGGCCGCCACCGCGCCAATGGCATATACATGGCCATCATAGGAGCCGAAATAGACCGTGCCGTCCGCCCCGATGGCCGGTGAGGAGTAGATCCAGTTACTCGAATGCATCGTCCAACGGGTGGCGCCGGTTGCGGTGAAGGCATATAACGTGCCATCGAGCGAGCCGACGTAGACATTGCCGGCGGCATCGATGGCCGGCGACGACACCACCCAGTTGTTGGTGGTATACGTCCATTTCCGCCCGCCAAGGGGTGAAATGGCATAGATCTTCTGATCATACGAACCGAAGACGATGGTACCATCCGCCGCAATCGCCGGCGTACTGTTTACCGCCCCCTGCGTATTGAAGTACCACTTCAACGAGCCATTCGCATTGACGGCATAGAGCTTTTGATCGCTCGATCCGATATAGATCGTGCCATCGGCGGCCATGGCCGGTGAAGAGAAGATCGCATTGCCGGTCGCACAGGTCCACAGTAATGCACCGGTCGGTTTGAACGCATACAATTTGCCGTCGCGCGAGCCGACATAAATAGTGCCGTCCGTCCCCAGCGCCGGCGAGGAATAAGCCGGCGTCGATGCGAGCGGTGTCCCCAAGATATACGTCCACTTCAGCGTGCCGTCCGCGTTGACCGCATAGAGCTTGCTGTCGTTGGCCGCGACATAGACCGTGCCATCACTCGCGATGGCCGCCGACGCATAGATCGGCCCACCGGTTGGGTAGCTCCACCGGGTCGTGCCGTCCGCATTGACGGCATAGAGATTTCCGTCCAGCGCACCGACATAAATGGAACCGTCGGCAGACACCGCCGGCGTGGCTTGGATCGAACCGCCAGCGCTGAAGGCCCACTTCTGCGCTCCCGTCGCCGGCTGTAGGGCCAACAGTTTGCTGTTGAGACCGCCGATAAATACCGTGCCATCCACGCCGATGACCGGCGAGGAATAGACGCCGCCCGTCGTCGCGGCCCACTTCTGCGCATTGGTGGCGGAGCCGATCACCGCACTGCGTCCACTGTGCTGCAGATCGTGATGGAATATCGCCCAGGGCGTGGTGGCCAGCGGTCCGATACGCTGCGCATTCACCAACACCGCATCAGTGGCCAACTTATTCCCCGTGGAGACGGCGGTGACTAACGCCAGACAGGGCGTAATGTAGCTGGCGTTCGCGCTCGAAGTCGCTTGCACGCGCAAGAAGGTCGTCTTGCCCGGTTGCAGCACCCCGGTCGTCCAGGTTCCCGCCATCATCTGCCCGCTGATATCCGAGCCACCGTTTGCCGCATTGAAATATTGCAGCGTCCACCCTGTCGCGGGCGTTGCCCCAGACAGGGTGAAGTTATCCGCCGACAGTCCGGCATTTTGCACTTCGATGAGGTAGGTTTCGGTCACCCCGGTCAGCAAGCGTTGTATCTTCGTCTGTCCGACGCCGGTGGCATTGTAAACGCCCCCACCGACATAGGCGACATCACCCAGGTTTTCGATGAGCAGGTCGGGTTGATGCACGAGGGTAAAGGTACTATTCGCTTGTACCGCATCGCCGTTTGCCGGACTGGTGGCGGAGGCGGCGGTGATGAGTCGCATTTCCATGGTACCGGATGCCAATCCGCTGCCCGGCCAGACATGCAGGTTATAACCGGTGATCGCACCCGGCGCCAGCGCTTTGGTGACCCAGCCAGCCTTGCCGGTCGCTGCCGTGGTGATATCCGCGCCGGTCGCCTGATCGACCAACTGTATGCGCCAGCCTGCGGTGGCCGGCGGCATCGTGACGGTGAACTTATCCGTGGTGCTGCCCGCGTTTCGTACCTGCAGGAGATAACTCACCTCCCCGCCGATCTCGCTCGATAGCCCGCGACTCTGCCCCACCCCGGTCAGGTTGTAAATGCCGACGCCGGTATAACTCGCATCAGTCGGATTCTTGATCGTCAAGTCCGGTTGGTATTTCGTCACGACCGTCGTGGTCGCTTTCGCCACGTCTTTATTGCCGACGAGGGTATTAGACGCGGCGGTAATCGTCAGGGTGAGCGCGGCGCCACCGGTCAGGGTGGTATCCGGGGTGACATGAATGGTATAGCGCAGCCAGGACCCCGGCGCCAGGGCTATCGTTTTCCAACCGGTTTTGGTAATCGTCGAAGTGATATCGGCTCCCGTTGAGATATCGACATACTGCAACTTCCACCCTGTCCCGGCACCGGCAGCGGTAATCGTGAACGAATCGGTGGTGTTGCCGGTATTCTGCACGCGGAAGATATAGGTCGCCATGACTGCATTCGGTATCGTCTGCGTGGTCGTCTGATTGGTCCCGGTCAGATTGTAAATGCCGACGCCGGTGAAAGTGGCATCGCCATAATTACTCATCGCCACATCCGGCTGATAGGTCAGCAAGGAGGTGATCGCTTCCGCCACATCCGCCTGCGTCGGCTGCAAAGTAGAAGTCGCTTTCAACAGCACGGTAAAGGCCGCCCAATTGGGCAGCGTTGCGGACGGCGTCACTTGCGCCGTGATCTCCTGATAGGCTCCCGGCAACAGCAGCGCAGTCTTCCAGCCGCCGGCGGTGATGCTGCCGGTAATATTGGTGCCGCTGGCGTTGAAATACTGCACCGTCCAACCGGTCGTTGCCGCCGGACCGGTCAGCGTGAAAGTATCCGCCGTGTTGCCGTTATTCTGCACGCGGAAGATATAGCTGACCGGCTGATTTGCCGGCGTCACCAACGACTTCATCTGCCCGGTTCCGGTCAGATTGTAAATGCCGCCGCCGGTGAAACCTGTCTCTGCCGACGTGCGGACCAGCATATCCGGCAGGCAGGTCACCATGACAGTGGTCACCGCCAGCACGGCATCCTTTTTCGTGCCATCGGCGGCGGAAGTGCCCGTCACCTGCACGTTGAAGTTGCCACCGCCGGCGATGGTGTTATCCGGCGTAATTTCGACACGCAGGTCGCGTACCGCGCCCGGCGCCAGCGCCCCACTGCTCCAGCCGCCACCGATGAATTGCGCGGTGACGGCGCTGCCGCCGGTCAGCGCATTGAAATACTGCACCGTCCAGCCACCGCTGGTTCCCGGTCCGAGCAGGATAAAGCTGTCCGTCGTGTTGCCGTTGTTTTGCACGCGCAAGGGGAAAATCGCCGTGGTATAACTGTTCACCGTCTGTGATTTGGTCTGTTCCACCAGGTCCGGCAACAGGATGTTCACGCCGGTATAGGTGCTATCGGCGCTATTGCGAAGCTGCATATCCGGCTGATATTGCGGCAGCACGGTGGTCACCGCTTTGACAGCGTCCAGTTTTGTCGCGTCACCGGTCGATTTCGTTGTAATCAGCAGCGGCAAGTTGGAGCCGCCGATGGCACCCAGCCCCGGCACTACCGTCGCCCAACAATCGGCGGTAGCCCCCGGCGCCAGCACCGGCGTCGTCCAGCCGCCGGTCGTCGCGGCGGTGGTGATATTCTGCGTCCCGCCCTTCGCCAGATAGTTCACCGTCCAATTGGCGTTGCCGGCGGTTCCGGTCAGCGTATAGGAGTCGGCAGTGTTCCCGGTGTTTTGCACCAGCAGATAATAGGTGGCGGTGTTTTTCGCATTCACACTCTGTGCGACGGTCTGATTCGTGCCGTCGGCAGTGAAGATGCCCTGCCCAATTTCGCCCGCCAGCGTCGTGCCAATGGTCAGGTCCGGTTGATACTGGTTGACCGTCATGATATCTTTCACGACATCCTGCCGGGTGGCATCCGCCTGGGAAGTCGCGGTGATGGTCACGGTGTCCGTCGCCCCCGGCGTCGTGCCGGTAATCGCGGCGCGATATACTTTTTGCGCACCGGCCAGCAGCGAAACCGTCAATTGGCCTGCCACCGCGCTGGCGGTGACATTGCTCCCGCTGGCGTTGTCGAAATACTGCACCGTCCAGCCCGCGCCGCCGGTATCCGTGCCCAGCAAGGTGAAGGTATCCGCGGTATTTCCCACGTTATTGACCGTGATATAGCCGGTGGCCGGCTTACCGGCATTACTCCATTGCGATATCGTCTGGTTCACGCCGGTGGTATTGAAGATCATCTGCCCAATGGCCGCGGAAGCACCGGTATTCGTGCCGATCCACAGGTCGGGTTGATAACCGTTGATCGTCACGGCTTCCTTCACCACGTCCTGTTTCGTCCCATCGCTCTGCGAGGTTGCCGTCATGGTGATGGTGTCGGTGGTGACTTTCACCAATCCGACCGCCGTCACCCGGTAGAGCTTCTGCGCGCCGGCAAGTAACGAGACAGAGAGCTGTCCGGCCGTTGCGCTGGCGGTGACATTGGCCTGCGTATCGTTATCGAAGTATTGCACCGTCCAGCCGGTGCCGCCGGCATCGGTCGCCGACAGCAGGAAGGTATCCGCGGTGTTCCCGACATTGTTGACGGTCAGATAACAGGTGGCGGTATTGCCGGCATCGTTCCATTGCTGGAGGGTCTGGTTGAGGCCGGTGGTATTGTAGATCAACTGCCCGATCGCCGAGGACGCACCGGCATTCGCGCCGATCCACAGGTCCGGTTGATATTGATTCACCGTCACGATATCTTTCACCACGTCCCTTTTCGTGGCATCATGCTGGGAAGTTGCTTTGAAGGTGATCGTATCCGCGGTTCCCTGCGTCGTCCCGATCACCGCGGCTCGGTAGAGCTTCTGTGCGCCGGATGGCAAAGAAACAGTAAGCGTGCCCGCCGTCGCGCTGGCGGTGACGTTGGCCTGGGTATCGTTATCGAAATACTGCACCGTCCAGCCGGCTCCGCCGGTCGCGGTGGCCAGCAAGGTGTAGGTATCCGCGGTATTGCCGACATTGTTGACGGTGAGATAGCAGGTCGCCGTTTTCCCGGCATCGCTCCATTGCTGGAGCGTCTGGTTAAGACCGGTGCCATTGTAAATCGCTTGCCCGATCGCGGCCGTGGCGCCGGCATTGACGCCGATCCACAGGTCGGGTTGATATTCGTTCAGCGTCACCGTGTCGTTTACTACGTCCTGTTTCGTCCCGTCGCTCTGCGAAGTGGTCCGTATAGTGAGTGTATCCACTGCTCCCGGTATTAACCCAACTACCGAAGATCGGTAGATCTTCTGCCCTCCGGCCGGCAGGGAAACGAGCAACGTGCCCGCCGTCGCGCTGGCGGTGACATCGACTTGCGTATCGTTATCGAAATACTGCACTGTCCAGGTTATACTTGCAGTAGCGGTCGCCAGCAACGTATAGGTATCCGCGGTATTGCCGACATTGTTCACGCTGATATAGTGAATGGTCGTATTATTGGCGTCATTATATTGCTGGAGCGACTGGTTCACGCCGGTGAGATTGTAAATCGTCTGTCCGATGGCAGCGGAAGCACCGGTATTCGTACCGATCCAGAGGTCGGGTTGATAAGCGTTCACCGTTGCGATCGCTTTCACCACGTCTTGCTTCGTCCCATCGCTCTGTGAAGCCACACTGAGGGTCATGGTATCCGTCGCGCCTTGCACGGTGCCGACCATCTCCGTCCGGTAGATCTTCTGTGCGCCGGCCAGCAACGGCAGATTGAGCGTTCCCGCCGTCAACGCTCCGGTCACGTTCGCCTGGGTGTCATTATCGAAATATTGTACCGTCCAGCCGGTTCCACCGGCATCGACCGCTTGCAGTTGATAGCTATCCGCGGTATTCCCGACGTTGTTCACAGTCACGTAACAGATTGCCGATTGCCCGGCGTTGGGCCATTGCGTTATCGTCTGATTCAGTCCGGTGGTATTGAAAATTGATTGCCCAATCGCGGCGGTGGCGGCGGCATTCGTACCGATCCACAGGTCAGGCAGATATTTATTCACCGTGACGACATTCTTCACCACGTCCTGCTTCGCGGGAGCGATGACCGAGGTCGCCGTTACGGTGATCGTGTCGGTGGTGGCCGGGGTCGCGCCGGTGATCTCCGCGCGATAGATCTGCTGCGCGCCGATGCCCAGCGTCACGGCCAGCGTACCGGCCGTCGCACTGCCGGTCACATTTGCCTGGGAGATGTTGTCAAAATACTGCACCGCCCAGCCCGTTCCACCGGCATCGACGGCGTGCAACAGGAAGGTATCCGCGGTCGTGCCGGCGTTGGCGATGGTCAGATAACAGATCGCCGATTGTCCGGCGTTGGGCCACTGCTGGATGGTCTGATTGGCAGCATCTAGGTTGAAGATCGTCTGCCCGATGGTGGTGGCGATGGTTGGACCGATCGCCAGGTCCGGTTGCAAGTTATAGGCGGTAACGATTTCCTTGACCACATCTACTTTGCTGCCATCACCGTTTGATGTCGCCGTGACGGTGAGAGTATCCGTGGTATTGGTCGTCATCCCGGTGATCTCCGCGCGATAGACCTTTTTGCCATTCGGCGCCAACGGGACGACCAATTGCCCGGCTACCGCGCTGGCGGTCACATCCGCCTGGGTATCGTTATCGAAATACTGCGTCGTCCACACGCCGCTCGAATTCTGCTCGGTGCCATGCAGGGTGAAGATATCCGCGATATTGCTGGCATTAGCTACCGTGACATAGCAGGTAGCGGAAGCGCCGATATTGATGAACTGCTGAATGGTCTGCCCACTGCCGGTGGCGTTAATGACATTCTGCCCGATGGAGCCGGCCAGCGTCGCGCCGATGCGCAGGTCGGATTGATACTGCGGCGTACCAAGCGTGAGCGCATACAGCTTCTGGTCATTTGAGCCCACATATACCGTGCCGTCGGCGCCGATGGCCGGGCAGGTATCGATGGCGGCTCCGGTAGGATAGAGCCATTTCACCGTACCGCTGCTCGGATCGAGCGCATATACATTATGATCGGACGATCCGACGTATATCGTCCCATCGCCGCCGATCGCCGCCGGAGCGGTAAGCGCGGCGCCGGAGGCAAAGACCCAGCGCGGCACGCCGCCGGCGGTGAAGGCATAGAGCGAGCCATCGTTCGATCCCACGATAATGCTGCCATCCGCGGCGAGTGCGGGTGACGAGCGGATTTTATCTCCGGTGGCGGACAGCCACTTTTTGCTGCCGTCCGGATTCAGGGCATACAGCGTCCAATCGTCCGATCCCACGTAGATACTGCCATCCGTGCCAATGGTCGGGGAAGACCAGACGGCATTTCCGGTCGTATAGGTCCACTTCAGCGAGCCGTCAGCATTCACCGCGTAAAGCTTGCCGTCGGTAGAACCGACCAATATCGTGCCATCCGCTGCTACCGCCGGCGACGAATATATCGCGCTGCCGGTGGTGAAGGTCCATTGCAGCGAGCCGTCCGGATTGAACGCAGACAGTTTTCCATCGTTCGATCCCACATAGACCGTACCATCCACGTTCACCGCCGGTGAAGAGGAGATGGCGCCGCCGGTTCCAGCAGCCCAGTTTTGCGTGCCGGACGCCGCGAAGGAATACAGTTTGCCGTCATGCGAACCGACATAGACGGTGCCATCCGCGCCGACGGCGGGCGAGGAGAGGATGACGTCTCCCGTCGGTTTCATCCATTGCTGGATTCCTCCCGACGAGACCGCATAGAGATTATGATCGTTCGAGCCGATATAGATGGTGCCGTCAAACCCGATGGCCGGTGAACTACCGGAAATCACACCGCCGGTGGCCAGCGCCCACTTTTGCGCGGGGAAAAGCGGACCGCTATTTCCACTGCGGCTGGTGTGCGACCGATCGTGCATGAACATCCACCAGTCGCCCGGTCCGGTGGTGGCCACGGTCAGGTTAACCGTGTTACTCATCACCGTGGTTGGCACTTCGATACTGGCGATGCCGGCGATATTGCTGATGATGCTGCCCGGCGCGGTATCGGCATTGATCGTCACCAGGAACGATACCTCGCCGGTCGTGCCCATATTTACCGTGCCCAGCGTCCAGGTGAGGCTGTTGGTACCGGCATCATAGACCCCGTTGCCGGTCGCGCTATTCGGCACATAACTGACATTCGCGGGCAGCACGTCGTTGATCGCCACGCCGGTTGCGGTGAAGACGGTGATGCCGTAGTCGAGCGTGTAGCGGATAGTTCCGCCGGGGCCGACGCTGGTCGGATGCGCCGATTTCGTCAGCTGTAATACCGGCAACGGCGCGGTAACGGTCAACGAGGCGGTATTACTTACCACCGGTGTCGTCACTTCGGTGCAATAGATACCGGCGTTGTTATCAACCTGGGTGCCAAACGGCGCGGTGGGCGATACCGTCACCTGGAAAGTAAGCGGCAGCGGCGCCGCGCCGACCGCCAAGCCTCCCAGCGCCCAGGTGATGCTATTCGTGCCGGCGTCATAGTTGCCCCCGCCGGTGGCGCTGCCGGGCACGTAATCGACATTGGCCGGCAATACATCGGTGAGAATCACGCCGGTCGCCGGCAACGCGCCACTATTGCCATAGGTCAGGGTATAGGTAACCACGTCGCTCCGGTGCGGCTTACTCAGCGACACTGCTTTTGTCAGGGTGAGCTGCGGCTGTTGCCAGCTATTGATCGCATACAGGTTATTGTCCTGCGAGCCGATATACAGCGTGCCGTCCGCGCCGATGGACGGTGATGCCCCGACCGACTGTCCGGTCAGAAATCCCCATTTTTTCGAACCGTCCGCCGGATTCAACGCATACAGGTTGTTGTCGGTCGAACCCACATAAATGGTTCCGTCCGCGCCAACGACCGGCGTCGAGGCAACCACGATGGAGGACATCCAATTCTTTGCGCCCGCCGGCGAGAGTGAATAGAGATTGTTTGCCGTCGTGCGGACGATAATCGAGCCATCCTTCCCGATAGCCGGTGTCGAATTGATTCCTCCCGTTGCATAAGACCATTTCACCGTATACGAAGCGCCATTATCGGTTAACGCGTAGAGACTACCGTCGGTCGAGCCGATATACAGCGTGCCGTCATTGCCGATGGTCGGATGACCGGTCACCGCGGCGCCGGTGGTATAGGCCCACTTTTGGGTATAGCTTGCACCGTTATCAGTGACGGCATAGACTTTTTTATCTTCCGAAGCAAAATAGATCGTTCCATCAGCACCGATCGCCGGCGATGAATCGACATGGCCACCGGTTATTACGACCCATTTCATAACTCCCGCGGCAGAGACGGCATATAACTTATTATCCTGTGAGCCGATATATACGGTGCCATCCGTACCAATTGCCGGGCTGCTCCAGGATAGCCCACCGCCGGCGGTATATATCCACTTCTTCGTGCCATCCGGATTGATTGCATACAGTTTGCTGTCGTTTGATCCAAAGTAGATCGTACCGTCCGTAGCAATGGCGGGTGAATTCACAATCGTGCCACCGGTGAGATAGCTCCAGCGCGGCGTGCCATCCGGATTGATCGCATATAGCTTCATGTCGGTGGAGCCAATAAAGATACCGCCGTCCGCTCCGATGGCAGCGGAAGAGTTCTGGATTTGATTACCGGTGGTAAACGCCCACTTTTGGGTCGGAATCGTCGGACCGTTGAAGGGGCTAAGACCGGTGTGGTGCACATCGTGATGGTACATCCACCAGTCACCGCGCCCGGCGGCGGGCAGCACGGTGACGTTCGCCGTATTGCTGACCACCGGGGTCGGGGCTTCGTAGCAATTGATGCCGGCGATATTGCCGATTTTTCCATTGACCGGCGCATTGGTATTGATGGTCACCTGGAAGGCCACCTGTCCAACATCGCCGGCATTCACCGCGCCGATGGCCCAGGTCAGCGTATTGGTCGCGATCGAGTACGACGCATTGCCGGTGGCGCTGCCCGGCACGTAGGTCACATTGGCGGGAAGGATGTCGGTAATCTGGACATTGGTCGCGTCGGTGACATTATTCCCATAGTTGAGCGTATAAGTGACTGTCGCCCCCGCCCCGGCCGAGATCGGCAAGGCGGATTTCGCCAACACCAGTACGGGCAGCGGAATGGTGACGGTAAGGTTGGCGATGTTGCTCACCACCGACGTCGGCACTTCGGTACAGGAGATGGCGGCGGTATTGGCGATATTCGCCCCCAGCGGCGCATCGGAGTTCACCGTCACCAGGAATGACACGGTCTGCGGCGCGCCGCCGACCCCCACCGAGCCCAACGACCAACTCACCGTGTTGGTACCCGGAGAATAGGAGCCACCGGAAACCCAGGTCACATTCGGCGGCAGCACGTCGGTAATGGTGACATTGCTCGCGGCCTGACTGCCATTGTTGATATAACTCAGGTTGTAGGTCACCTGGCCATTGCGTGGTGATGTGGTCGGCACCACTGCTTTTGTCAGCGACAACGCCGGCAGCGGTGTCCCCTGGGTGATGGCATAGAGATTGGTATCATTCGAGCCGATGTATAGGGTGCCATCCGACCCCAGTGCCGGTGAAGAGTCGATAAATCCGCCGGTGGTGAAGCTCCACTTCTGCGAACCATTCGTATTGACAGCGTAGAAAGTGCGATCTTCCGAGCCGACATAGACGACCCCATCCGCGCCGATCAGCGGGGAGGAGTTGATTGCGCCTTTGGAAACGAAGGCCCACTTCTGCGTGCCATTCGCATTCACGGCATACAGCTTTTTATCCGCCGACCCGACATAGATGGTGCCGTCCGTGCCGACTGCCGGGGTCGAATCGATCATACCACCCGTCGCGAGCGCCCATTTCTGTTTGCCGGTGGTATCGATGGCGTATAAGTTGCCGTCTTCGGAACCGATATATACCGTGCCGTCCGTCGCAAGTGCGGGGGAGGATTGCAGGCCGATGACGTTCTTCAACCATTTCAGCGTGCCGTTCGCATTGAGCGCGTAGAGCCGGTTGCCTTTATCGCCGAAGTAAATCGTGCCATCCGTCGCGATCGCCGGGGAAGATGCGCCAATCGCCCACACCGCGGCGTAGGACCATTTTAGTGAGCCGTCCGGATTCAGCGCATAGAGATTTTTATCCAATGATCCGACGTAAATCGTGCCGTCGGTCCCGATGGTGGGCGAAGCACTGACGAAGTTGCCGGTCGTAAAGGCCCATTTTACCGTGCCATCAGGATTGACCGCGTAGATTTTTTTATCGTTCGATCCGATGTAAATCGTGCCGTCCGCGCCCATCGCCGGGGACGAATTCTGAATCACCGCGCCGGTTTTAAACGCCCACCGCTGCGAGCCGTCCGGATTTATGGCGTAGAGATTACCATCCGCCGAACCAAGATAGACCGCACCATCCATGCCGATCGCCGGTGACGAACCGAGAATACTGCCACCGGTGGCAAAGGCCCATTTCTGCAGCGGCGCGCTCGGTCCGGTGAACGGGCTGCACCCGGTGTGCTTGATATCACGATGGAACATCCACCAATCGCCGGGCGCGTTCACGATTACAGTGAAGATCGCCGCGGTGCTGGTCACCGGCGTCGGCACTTCCGTGCTGGCCATGCCGGCAGTATTGGTGATTTGCGTGCCCACCACGGCATCCGCCTTCACAACGGCCTGGAAGCTCACCGTCGGTCCGTTGGCGCCGGGAGCGAGCATGCCCATCGTCCAGGTGAGGGTATTCGTGCCGGCGTTGTAACTGCCTCCCCCCGTCGCACTGTTCGGTACATAGGTGAGATGCGCGGGCAGCACATCGGCGAGCGTGACATTGGTCGCGGTTTCCGCGCCGTTGTTGCTGGAAGTGAGCGTATACGTCACGGTATAGCCGGCGCCGGCGGAAGTGGGCAAGACGGATTTGCTCACGGTAAACACCGGCGCGGTCACCATAAAGGAGGCCGCATTGCTGGTTACCGGTTGCGCCAGTTCCGTGCAAGCGATGGTGGCCGTATTCGCGATCGGCGATCCTGCCACGGCGTCGAGATTCACCGTGGCCTGGAAGCTTACCGTTTGCCCGTTGACGCCGGCAGTTAGCGTCCCCAGCGACCAGGTGATGGTATTCGTACCGGCGTTAAAGATCCCACCGCCATTCGCGCTGCCCGGTACATACGTCACATGCGCCGGCAAGGTGTCGATCAGGGTGACGTTACTCGCTGTCCCCACCCCGCTATTGCCATAGGTTAAGGTATAGAGCACGCTGGTATTGAGTCCGGCGCTGGGCGGAGCCACGGTTTTGCTCAGTGTCAAGACCGGCGAAGGCGCTGCGGTGACGATAAACGACGCGGTGTTGCTACTCGCCGGCGTGGGCAATTCCGCGCAGACGAAGCTGGCGGCATTGGAAATCGGTATGCCAACCACGGCATCCGGATCCACCGTCACCTGGAAACTCACCTGCGCATTGGTTCCGGGATCGATCGTACCGGCCGACCAGGTGATCGCATCCGAAGCCGGGACGTAAACACCGCCGCCGGTGGCACTGCCCGGCACATAGGTCACATGCGCGGGCAGCAGATCGGTCAGGGTGGCGTTCGTCGCGGCAACCGTGCCGTTATTCACCCCCTTGAGCGTATACTGCACCACATCGCCATGCTTGGCACTGTTCGGGGTGACGGTTTTCGTAAGCGAAATAATGGGCGTGGGATTCGGCGTGCCGCCGATGGCGTACAATACCCCACCCTCAGAGCCCAGATAGAGCGAGCCATCCGGCGCAATTGCCGGGGAGGAAAATGATCCGCCCACTGCGGCATTGATCCACTTCACCGTTCCATTGGCATTCAGGGCGACGCAGCCATTGTTGGCGCCGGTGCTGGTGAAATAGATCGTGCCATCCGTACCGATGGCCGGCGAGGAGGTGATACCGCCGGAAGCCGTATAGGACCAATTTTTGGTCGCGGAATTCCCGTTATCGGCGAGACAATACAGATTGGAATCACTGGAACCGAAATACAGCGTGCCATCCTTGGCAATCGCCGGCGTCGACCAAATCTGGTTGTTCGTTTTATACGTCCACTTCAACATACCCGCCGAGTTGATCGCGTACAGGTTATCATCCTGGCAACCGATATACACGGTGCCGTCCGCGCCAATCGAGAGTCCGAAGCCGCCAAACGATCCACCGGCCTGGTAGGTCCACCGTTTGCTGCCGTCAGGATTGATCGCATACAGATAGTCGTTGGTTGAGCCAATGTAGACCGCTCCGTCGGTACCGACTGCCGGTGACTGCTGCCCGATCGTGTCGCCGTTATTCAACGTATATTTCCACTTTTGAATACCAGCGTTTCCGTTATCGGTGAGGGCATACACAAAATTGCCGGCGCCGAAATAAATCGTGCCGTCGGAGCCAATCACCGGTGAGGACGAAATACCGGTAGTGGCAGCAAATGACCATTTCAACGTGGCAGAGGCGCCATTATCGGTGACGGCATAGAGGGTATTATTCTGTGCAGTGACATAGATCGTGCCGTCCGGTCCCACTGCCGGCGAGGAGCGTATCCCGGCGCCGGTCGGAAATGCCCATTTCTGAATGCCCGCCGGGGTGAGCGCATGTAAGTTCGAATCATACGCGCCGACATAAATCGTGCCGTCGGCGCCGAGTACCGGCGAGGAATAGATGGCGGCCCCAATATTATATGGCCATCCGGTTTTGGTGGTCGAAGTGCTGGAACCGAGATACGGACTGCGTCCCGTCCGTTGTGCGTCGCGATGAAACATCGACCAATCGCCGGGGCCGGCGGAGGCGACCGTGAAAGCGGCCGTCGCGGTGACCGGGGTGGGAACTTCCGTACAACTAATCGACGCCTGGTTGATAATCTGGGTGCCGACCGGTGCATCGGGCATCAGCGAGACCTGGAAGGTCACCGTTTGCCCGCCGGGAATGCCGGTATTCACGGTGCCCAATGCCCAGCTCACCGTGCGGGTTGCCGGCGCATACGTTCCCCCACCGGTGGCACTGCCGGCTACGTATTGCAGGTACGGGGGGATGATATCGGTGAGGGTCGCATTCGTCGCCGGCACGGCGCCGTTGTTGGCATAGCGCAGGGTATAAGTCAGCGTGCCGGCGTAGCCGACCGTGGTGGGCGTTGCCGACGTATTGAGCGTCAACACGGGAAGACCGGCAATGGCCGCCCCCCCCAGGCACAGCACGGCAAGCCAGAGGACGGCAGCCTGGCGCAAGCGTGCACTGCGCAGCAGCGACCGGCAGTGGAGAAACAAGAAAGACCAGATAAACGCGAGCGAGCGTGCCTGTCGGAACATGGCGAACCTCCGGAAACGGGTGGCAGGATAATATTAGCGCTTTTTCGATTTAATTATTCAACGCATTGCGCGCATTACCTCTTGCTTCTTCATACAAGAGCACACAACGTTGGGTTTATCATCGATACGCTGGTACTGTTCAGGAGTTTCTCCGAGTGCCATTACAATTATTAAAACCTGTTGTAAACGCTCGGGGGATAGCCCGTGCCCGTCGTGGCGCGTGGTTCCACTCTTCCACACATGGTGGCAATGCCAGACCACGCGCCACGGCGGGTGCGGACTACTCCCGGAATGTTTACAGCCGGTTTAACTGCTGACGGTAATCAAATTCCGTGTTCATAGTCGGATGATCAGGATTGGGTGAGGAGAACCGTATCACAAGTAGTGGGTCGTGCGTCATGAACACAGGAATTAGGGCGTCGCGAAAAGCGGGGACAGGCACGGGTGTCCACATTTCCGCTTCGCGGGGGACACCCGAGCCAGTCCCCGTTTTTCGCTCACGGGAACTATTCAACCATGCCGGTGCACGTGACAAATGACCCAGTAGGGCTCAGATGAGGGGGTTAGTCGAGATCGAAGCCGTGGAAGTCGAGCATCGAACCCAAAAACGCCAGGGAAGTTCAGCCGTGATCCCGAGTGTGGCTGGACTTTCCGCACCCCGGAAAGGACCGGCGAAAAAGACGGTTGCCCCTCTAAAGCCGCAGGTGCCTTCCTGCGCCGGTGGCACGGGCGGGTGCCTGCACGGCGAATCACCGCCCTGGGGACGCGCCGGGGGCTCCACGCTCGTGGGGAGGGGTGTCACGCCGTCCGCGCAACCGCCGCCGGCAGTATTGCGCCACTGGCGGAACGCAGCCATTTTGCATTTCGATATTTGCGGTTATACTTGCACGTGTCGAGAGATATATGCGATTCAGGAGAGCGTCTTTGTCAGCGGAACATCCCCCCATACGGCCTGCCATCATTACCCAGAGCCAGCCTCGCGCCACGATCGTGCTGGGTGACCAGCCATCGCCGTTTTACCGCTGGCTGGGGCAGGAGCTCCAACGGTATCTCCGGCAATTGTCCGGCGCGCAAGTACCCATCGCCACCGCTCGCGACATTCCAACCGGCACGAATCTGCTGGTGGTGGGTGATCCCGCAAGTCATGAATTGGTTCGTCTGTTCTGCCGCCGCGAAAATATCCAGCTAGCTGACATGAAGCCGGGAGGTTATCTCATCGAGCCGGCGGTACATGACAATCAACCGGCGCTATTTTTGGCAGGAAACAACGAGCAATCTACGATGTATGCGGTGTATGAATTGCTCGAACAATTGGGCATCGTGTTTCAACTGACCGGCGACATCATTCCGGAGACGAAGCCGGACCTGGATTTTCCAGCAACAGGGGTGCGCCGTGAGCCAGCGTTGCCATACCGCGGGCTGCACATCCGCCATTTCGTCATGCCGTGGATGGGCATGGATTACTTCCAACGCCTGCTGGATCAAATGGCGAAAATGCGCTGCAATTACCTGGAATTCTATGCCTATGTCGGGTCACCCTGGTTTCAGTACGGGAACAACGATGGGGAGACGAAGCTGTTGGGCGATATCTATACGCCTGAGTCGGGTTTTACTTCCTGGCGCCTGGAGACCGGCACCTTTACGACCGGTGACGTCGCCATCGGTCAGGAACATTTCTACGAAGAACGTCCCTGTGCTCCGGAGTTCCAGCATTGTCATACGCAGGAGGAAGCCTATCGCACGGCACACCAACTGCTCAGTCGTGTCATCGCATATGCCCACTCCAGGAAAATCGAGGTATGGCTGGGCAAGGGTGATTGCCCCGGTGTGCCCAACAATCTGGGACGTCATGCGCGCTCCGGGCAGTGGACCGGTTTCTTTGGACGCATCCTCTCGCCGGCCGATCCACTTGGGATGGAGATTTGGACGGCGATGCTCGAATCGATGATTCGTGATTATCCGGAGGCTGACGGGTACTGGCTGTGGCTGGCAGAATGTTATTTTCATAGTGACGATCCGGAAGCGGGGCAGATTATCGCCCAATACGCACCGTACCGGCATCTGATCCCCGATCTTACCGAGATCCGCGCCATGGGGTATGACCAATACATGATCGGCATGGAAGAATCCGTCGCGTTCGAATCCGACGTGGCGTCGCTGCATTACGCGAAATCCTTAATCGATGCAGCGCAGGCCCGGCATCCGGATACCCGTTTTGGCGTCTCGGTGCTGGGGCGCTCGTACCTGCTGCCGGTGCTCGATGCGCTGCTCCCCACGGGTGTTGCGTTGCAGAGCATGGAATCGGCTCCCTGCTGGAACCGTCATTCCCGCGTGCCCATGGAAAACTTCGGGAAGGTAACCGGGCGTGACTTGTTCGTCGTGCCGCGACTCGACGACGACGAGCACGAATTCGCCATGCAGTTCAATGTCGGCCTGTATGATCACGACCGGGTCATTCCCGGCAGCGTGGAATTTGGTCTGGCCGGCGCCATCCCGCAGGTGGGAAAAACGCGCGGCCTGGAGCAGAACGCCCGCTTCCTGGCGGAAGCCGCCTGGGATGCGCGCCTGACACCGGAAGCATTTTACGCGGAGTATGTCACCCGCATCTTCGGGCAGCGCGCCCGCGCCACGCTCCTCGACGCCTACCGCATGCTGGAGGAGAATGAGCTCTTCCTCGGGTTGCACGCCAGCACCGAACACAGCGGCCATTATTTCCAGGGGATGAGCAATTTCACGAACTACGCCGACAGCCTGGATTTAGGGTGGCTGCAGATGTTCCGCGGGCAGGCCATGCCGTTTGATGGGCCGAATTTCCCCGGCAATTGGGACGTACGCGAAGACGCGCCGGCCCGGCTCATGCTGCTGATGCAGTATCGCGCGCAGCGGTTTTCCGAGAGCGTCGCAAAGCTGCAGGCAGCCTTGGAACTGTTGATCAGCGCCAGGCAACTCGTACTCCCCGGCGCCCGCCAAGAACTGGAATATCTGATCTACAAGACCGAATGTTTCGTGCTGCACCTGAACACGCTGCAGGCACTGATGCGGGGTTTCATGGCCTACGATGCCGCCTTCCGCGCCAAACAGCATGGCAAGACTGACGAGATGCTGGCGCATCTGGATGACTGCGAGTCTCACTTCGACCAGTGCTGTATCCTGGCAGAACGCACCACAGCGCGCATCGCCTCGCAGATTGATGATCCGACGGAACGGCATATTCTGTTCCGCTATAACGTCCGCATGGTGCTGCCGTTCCGCGAATTTCGCATATTCATCGCCAACGTCGTCAATTTCCACCATGGACGGCCGTATTGGCAGCGTGTGAACTGGGATGTGATCGGCATTCCCGGCGTGATGTGATATTTCCCACGGTTAGCACGACACACCGGAAGCACCCGTAACACCGATTAGTCAGGCAACATCGAATGATCTCATCAATTTTTGTCCTTACAATTATTCTACTCCGTTATGTTTTCAACGCTGAGACGCAGAGAACAATATTGCACTGGATCATGAATGCATTGAGTTGCCGGCAGAGGACTGCCGGGCTCCCAGGGAACTTACCTCAATGCACTGCGTTGCCGGCAGAGGACTGCCGGGCTCCCAGGGAATTTACCTCGATATTTTTCTTCTCATTCACTGCGTCTCTGCGTTGAAAAATATATTTAACGGAGTAGAAAATTAGATGTTCATTAATTCTATTGGTTGTCAAACGTATCTCACGTGCTAACTCAATGCCTAATCCTGGTGTTGCTCATTGTAATAATCCATTGCATCCAGCTCTTCCCGTTTTGCCGGCGCCATGAAACGTATGCGCATCAATTGGAAAACTTCCTGTCGATTTCCTCAAAGAATTCCTCGGCATCGGTTGCCGGTATTTCACCACGTTGGTATGCCACGACTCGGTCTCGCTCCTTTGCCAACCAGGCAGCTCGATGCTGAGCAGTCGTCTCTGTATCGTTATCAAAGCTGTGAAGTAGCTCTGTATTCATGCCAGTTCCAGTGCCCTATCAGGCGTCAATCCCCAACTCCGGCAACGATTGCACGAGTTTGACCGTTTCGACGCTGACGGTGACGACGCGAGCGAGGAGGCGGATGATGTATTCGGGATCGTCGTCGCGGTTGGGGTCGCTGGTGATGCCGCTGCGCTTGTCGGTGCTTACCTGGTACTGGTCGATCACCCACTCTAGCGCGCTGCGATTGCCCAGGCGGTAGGCGAAACACGCGGGCGGGAAGCCGGTCAGCGTCAGCGAGTCGTTCACCACCAGCACGTCTTTCTCGGCACTTAGCCGCATCTTCTCCACCCGCCAGCTAAAAGGAATCTTATTGTTTTCGATCCAGTTCAGCGGGTATTCCTCCACCGTCTCGTAGTGCAGGTGCAGGTCGGCCAGCTTGAGGCCAATGTCTACATAGGCGGGAAAATCAGACGCGGCCACCGCCAGCGGAATGCGCGGCAGTTCGCGCTTCAGGTTCTCGGCGTAACGCTCGCGATAGGCGGGGTAGTGCAGCAAGGCGTAGACATAGTAGAAGATGTCCCACTTCGTCACCCCGTCGCCATACTGTTCGCGGAACTCCCCTAATGCCCAATCGGTGATATTTTCCTGACGGTTGTTGCCGTCCTCGTTGTAGGTGTAGAAGGGGAAGCATTGTGTTTGTCTACCTCCGTAGTGAAGGCAAGGGATAAGTGACGCTATTTGTACTGAGAATGGTATCTGCTCCTCATTGACTACGCATATAATCCGGTTTTCCTTCTCGCAATCCCGTATAGGAAGAATGCGAGGGAATACATAGACTTCTTCATTGATAACTCGATCAAAATAGAGGTGCTGTTTGCAAAATGGACGGTAGAGTGATGCTCTTAGTTTCGCTTCATTGTATTCGGCAACATGGCCGCGTTGTAAGTCGAGTTTTAGATCACGACTCCATTTCAGACGCTTCTCATCATAAGATACAAAATTGTCGATTCGCATATCTCGGTCGGTGCGACGCTGCCAGCGGTCAACTTCGCAATTATAGAACTCGATAAATTCCTGAATTTTCTTCCGGAGTTTATTTGCATCAAAATCATATGCCCATTGATCTCGATTTGTTTTGACGCCACCGCTGTAGAGTTGGAATATTGTTTGCGCCAGACCAGTTTGCGCGGCCTTCCCTACCTTCGTCCCGATGGGTATGAAGGCATCAAAGTCATCCTGCAAGCCTTCTGTCAGCCAGGTGTGGCGTTCATCGGGTTGCAACGTTTGCCATGGCATCTTAGTAACTTCGCTAAATTGCCTGAGATACGCCGTTTTCTCACTAGCGGTCCAGTAATCACCGACAACATGATAATTGAGTTGATGAGTCTGAAGTTGTTGGTGGTTACGCACTAATAACGTGATGCCTACACCGACACGAATTTGATTATTGAACAGGTTGCCGCCTTCGCGTTGGCGACGCTCACCACTGGTGTGCGCATCGCCTTTAAAATTGAAATGGTAAATAGTCGTAAAATCGCTCTCTAGGTTCTTTCGCATTCCATCAAAGGCGAGTTTACTCAGAAATGAATTATTACTCACGAAACAGACAATGCCGTCTTGCGTTCCCAGCCGGTCAGTCGCCCAGCGGAAAAACTTCACGTAGGCATCGGAGAGCGCATTGCGGTTTGTCGCTTTCGAGTCGCGTCCGTAGGTCTCGCGAATGCGCTGATCGATCACCGGGTAGGCACGGTTCTTGTTATTGTCGTTCTCGTTCTGTTGGCCCACGTTATAGGGCGGGTTGCCGATGACCACGGTGATCTCCGCGCCCTTTTCGCGCGCCACGCGTTCGGTGTTTTCCTCGCCGAAGAGACCGAGTTGTTTTGCTTCCGCCAGGTCGAGGGTGTCGGTAAAGCAGATGCCTTCGAAGGGCAGGTATTCGCCGGTGAGTTGATAATACTCGTGCTCGATATTCATGCTGGCGATGTAGTAGGGCAGCAGCATGATTTCGTTGCAGAAGAGGTCGTCCCGGTATTTCTGCGGCAGGTCGCGGCGATTGATGCGGCGCAGTATATTGACGATGAAGTTGCCGGTGCCAACGCAGGGATCGAGCACCTTCACCCCGGGTGTGGAGAGTGACTTGCCGAACTCCTGCCGCAGCACGGCGTCTACGCTGGCGCACATGAAATCGACGATCTCCTGCGGGGTGTAGACGATCCCCATAGTGTCGGCGTTTTTTACCGAAAAGCCCTGGAAGAAGCGCTCGTAGACAACGTTGAGGAAGTGCTGCTTCTCGCTGAAATCGTCCAGTCCGCGCGCGGTGTCCTCAATGGCGAGGTAGAAGCGGTCGAGTGATTTGAGGAAGGCGGCGCGGTTAAAGGCGCGGCTGGTAAGGGCATCGATGACCTTCTCGATTTCCACAGCGATGGCGTTGCGGCGGGTGAAATCCTGGTTATCGAACACCGTGCGGAAGAGGCGCTCGGTGAGCAGGTGCTGCACCAGCATTTCATCGATAAGTTCAGTGGTGATGCGCGGGTCCAGCGCCGTGCGGCAGAGCTCGTGGAAGGCGGCAAAGGCGGCGATAAAGCGCTTGTTACCTTTGCGCTCGGTAGCGATGATCGCCAGCACGCCTTGCGCCAACTCGGGGATGCGCGCCTTGAATTCGGCCACCGCCTGCTCGAAATGCTCGATATCCGGCTCGGCGTGGGTAATGAAGGCGTGCAGCAGATCGGTGAGTTGCTGCCGGTCTCCCAATTCCACCTCCAGCGCGCGCTGCCCATCCTGGTAGAGCACGGCGCGGTGGGTGTCCTCGAAGACGATATTGGTGAGCGGGTAGCCGATTTCGATTTTCTTCTTGATCTCGGTCTGCAGATCATCGGCGGTGTCTTTCGCCTCCCAGTAGCCGCGCGGCAGCAGGAAGGCGTCGCGGAAGGTGCCGTCCGGCACTTTGCCGTTGGGCAGGCGCTGCTCCGGCACCAGCGTCCAACCAGCTTTCTTCCCCACGGCGACCAGCAGGGACTGAAACGCCGGACGCAAATGCTGTTCGCTGACGCCGCCCTTGTCGCGCAATTCCTGCAACATGGCGTGATAACTGTCAATCGCTTTGCGATAAAAGGCATTCATCTGCATTGCTCACGAGATTCGATACGATTCGCGCAATATCCTTCATTGTTGGCCCAGCATTGTCGGCGCAGAGCCAATGCGCTGCAGGGCGAAGAAATAGAAAATATTTTTGTATATTGGTAGCGAATTCTGGTTTACCTGTGCCAGGGGTTGGGTAGAATGCTTTATGTTGCAACTTGACCTCTCGTGTGGTTCGCCCTGCCGGGAGGAGGGGTTGCAACAGGCGCTGCCCCATCGCGATGCGGTACGGATGGGAATGCCGCGACGGTGTATTTGCGATGCCGTCGAGTGGCAGGCTCGTCGTCCTTGCTCCCGGAAACGGCCACGGATGGCTTTTATATACGGGAGGCCGCTGACTCGCCCCGGCTAACCCTATAGTTACGTCGGGTCATAATATGCGTGCGATAGACCTTCACCGGACTATTGGGCACGGACATATTTGCCACTCCTGAGCAGCTTGCTGATTTCTCGAGTGGATCACCGCCGGTGACGGCGGGCTCGCTGCTTCGGCAGCGAGGGCCTCCCTCAACCTGGCCGCGCAAGGCCAGGTACCATGGGTGAGGACGGCGACCTCATCGTGATGGGGCAGCGCTGATTACGGAGTCATGGGTCAATTTTCACTCGCACCGGTTTTTTGAAAAAATGAACCGGGGCGGGCTTTTGGTCGTCAAGCGGGTGCAGGATACAGGATGGGACGGATCGGTCTGATCGGACGGATGAATGGGAGGTATGGGAGGTATGGGAGGTATGGGAGGTATGGGAGGTATGGCCTGAGGGTGGAAAAGGAATTCGTGTTGCAGGGTGGCTGGGACCGTCCCCAATCCCGTTGAACATCCGCGGAACGCGGGGACTGTTGCCGGTGATCGATCGGCAGGATATTACACCGGGATTCCTGCCGCCGTTTCCTTTGCCTTTGCCGGTTTGCGCAGCAAGGCTAGCCAGCGGTGGGCGGCGTCGGCGGCGATTATCACGGTCAACACCAGCATGCTGATGGTGAGACCGGCATTCAACAGCCCTTTGTACCAGGGATCGCCAGGGGCGAGTTTGAGGAGGGTCGGTAGACTGAGGATGCCGGCGGTGATGGTGGTGATGAGCACGAAGACGAAGGGGAGAAAGGTGATCAGCGCGTAGCGTCGCCGACACTTCGCGGTGAGAATGATGCTGGTGCCGATCGCCAGGGCGATGGCGGCGAGGAGTTGATTCGCGATGCCGAACATGGGCCAGATGGTGGCGATGTCGTTGTTGTAGAGCAGATATCCCCACGCCAGACAGACCACCGCGCTGCAGCCGATATTCAACCCCCAGCGTGCAGCCGTCGAGGGAGCGACCTTCTGCGGGCGCACGCCTTCCACTGCTTCCTGCAAAATGAAGCGGGCGATGCGCGTGCCGGCGTCCACCGTGGTCAGAATGAAAAGCGCCTCGAACATGATGGCGAAATGGTACCAATACGACATGAGCGCGCTCATGCCCGGCAAGGCGGAAAAGATCTTTGCCATCCCGACCGCCAAGGTGACCGCGCCTCCCGTCCGTCCGATCAAGTTCGTTTCCCCGACCTGTTGCGTCAATTGCAGCAATTGCCCCATCCCCTGCCGGGCATGCAGCGCGAACTCGGGAAATTTGACCGGGCTGGCATTGATGGCGAAGTAATCGTTGGGAATCAGCGCGCAGGCGGCGACCATTGCCAGCAGCGCGACAAATCCTTCGACCACCATGGCGCCATAGCCCAACGGCAGCGCATCGGATTCCCGGTCGAGCATCTTCGGCGTGGTGCCCGACGCCACCAGCGCGTGAAACCCGGAGATGGCGCCGCACATGATGGTGATGCAGACAAACGGCCATACCGCGCCGGGCAACACCGGACCGCCGTGCGTGTAGGCGGAGACCGCCGGCATCAACAACGGCGGATGCACGATAAAGATGCCGATGGCCAGCAACGCCACCACGCCGATCTTCATATAGGAACTCAAATAATCGCGCGGGCAAAGCAACAGCCACACCGGCAGCACGGAAGCGAGAAAACCATAAATCGGGAGGGCAATCTTCAGCGTCGTCTGCGAACAGGAGAGCAGGTGCCCGTAGGACGAATGCTGAAATGTCTGGCCGAAAACCACGCCCAGCACGAGGATGGTCACGCCGAGTATGGAGGCTTCGCCCACTTTATCCGGGCGGATGCGATACATATAGGCGCCGGTGACCAGGGCGGCCGGGATGCTCATCAGGATTGCGAAGGTACCCCACGGACTGCCGATGTCGCCGGGGATTTTCGGATTGACCCCCAGCGCATTGACCACGGCGCTGGCAAGCCCGGCCAGGGCCACCACGATGATGAAGAGGATGGCGATCGAGGTGGCGACCGCCGAGACGGGGCCGATCTTTTCGCGCACGATCCGGGCGAGCGAGAGACCATCCTGTCGAATCGACGCCACTAAGATGACGAAATCATGCACCGCGCCGGCCAGCACCGCGCCGATCAATATCCAGAGCGTACCGGGCAAAAAGCCGTATTGCGCCGCCAGCACCGGCCCGATCAATGGCCCGGCGCCCGCTATCGCCGCGAAGTGATGCCCAAACAGCACCCAGCGATGCATCGGCAGGTAATCCACGCCGTCGCGATGTTCATGCGCCGGCGTGGCGCGCGCATCGTCGAGCATCATCACTTTCGCGGCCAGGAACGCGCCATAATACCGATAGGCCAGCGCAAAGACGCACAGCCCGCTGACGACCAGCACGAGAGAGTTCATAGTTGGTACCATTTCCGGCTGTTGGCGGTTGGCTCTTGGCTGTTGGGGGTTGGCTTATTATCGAATCGGTGCGTAAGGGCACTGCCCGTTGTTGATTGTCAACAGCCAACGTCCAACGGTCAACAGCTTACTTATGGTAGAGTGCTGCCATCCGTACGTCAATAGTCTAAGAGGCCGTCTGAAAGCACCGCAACCGCCGGGAATACTCCCGACGGTTGCGGTGCTTGCTTAGATCGATGCTGGTTTCAATGGCGTATGTCGCCTATTATTGCCTGACTGGGTGTTGCAGATAAAAAGAATATTTACTCGGAATGTGAAGCGTCTGATATTCCTCCGCAGTGGTAACGTAGGTGCCTTGTCGCGTATCCAGGTAATACGCAGTGGTCTGATTCTGAAAAGTATGCTTGTGCTTCCCTACTACTTCGACGATCAACTTAGCCTGCTTGTCCGGCTTCCAGATGGTGACTGCACCCAACATGAGAATAAGACACGGCATGAGACATATGCTGCGCATGCGCCGGTGGGATGAATGCTGTTGTTCCGTTGCCGGCAATTCTGACCATGCGCAGGCTTCCGTTATACCTGCCCGGATCACTGTCAACCTCCTTTCCTACTATCGTAGCGCCTGTTCCCAGGTTTTCTTCGTTCAGTAATTCTCCCTATCGTAGAAAGCGTATATTTAGAGATAATACACTAGCATATTGATTTTGTAAAGAGGTATAGCGATATTTGGATTATTTGGAGCAGTGTCACACCCGCGGAGAGCGTTTGTGTTAGCCATTCCGATCATTTACTGCCGCTTGACAAATTATGCATGCGCATGAATAATAGGATTATCCACTGCTTGTTGAAAGACAGTGGTGTCTGCGAGCTCATCGATGAGGAGAATTCCATGCGTAGCATTTTGACGATCTCGTGTTGTTTGGTGGTGTTCTGGCTGGGAGCGGTCGCGGGGTATTCCGAGCCGGCAACCACGGTCCCGACCGCTCCTTCATCGCCACCTGAAGTCTCGGCGATGACTGCCACCTTCTCGCTGGAGCAATTCGGCGCGATTAAAACGGCGGCCGACTTGAACGGCACCTTCGACAAAGCCCTCACCGCGATTATGGCGAAGGGGGGCGGGACGCTGATGATCCCGAAAGAGGTTCCGGCGAACTGGACGATCCCGGAAAACACCAAACAGGAAGCCTGGCGACGACCGGCCGCGCCGGCGCCCGCGGTCGGATGGGGATATGGTCCCAGCGTCACGATCGTCGATTGCCGCTCCGGAGCGACGCGGGTGATCTTGCCGCCGATCGGTGGGATGACCTTTGACCGCACGATGCGCTTGCCGGAAGGCCAGGGGATGGGCAGTTGGGATATCTCGCCGATGTTCCGTCTCAACAACACCATTTTACGCGGCTCGACCAGCTATCGCGACTGGTTGAAGGAAGACGTGGCGGTGGGCAACGATCAGCGCTTTTACCTGCGCACCGTCCGCGGTGTCTTTCCGGGCGCGTTTCTCAATATCAACGATGATCGCCACCTGATTCGCATTTACGTAAAATCGATCGGCTACGACAAAGAAAAACAATGCCCGTATCTGGTCGCCGACAGCACGGTCCCGCTGAAAGCCGGCGCCCTGTTCAGCAATAAGAATCACGTGAGCCTGGCGTATATGAAAGTCAATTCCCACACCGAAGAGCAGACATTCGACTTCTGGATCGATCGCTACAAATTCTCACAGGGCGATTGCTACCTTTTCGACGCGCGCTTCCACTATATGAGCGACATCCATTCGACCGCGGGCGATGAGAACGGCGTGCTCTACATGGCATCGCCGCTGAGCGAGACCAATATCTTCCACGGCACGGTCGCAGCCTTTGACGCCGCCACCAATGCGTTGAAATATGGGGGGAAGGACGAAGGCGGCACGCTGGGCAGTGGACGCCCGATGATCAATCTGAATCCGAAAAAATGGATCACGCAAGGCACGCTGATCATGGTGCGCCCGGGCAGTTGGATCGATCCCAACGATCCGGCGGCGAAAGATCCGGTTTTCGAAGGCAAAACCTATCCCACCACGATAGAAAAGAACGTCGGCTTGCGCGTCGGTGGATTGATGCGCTTTACCAAGGACGCTCCGCTCACGAAAGAGGTCGTTGGACGTTATTTCGCCATCGATATGCCGGGTGAATATGTTCCAGCCGGCGGCGAACCGATCCGGCGCTGGTACTACATCAGCGGCTTTACGCTCAATCCCGACGGCAGCAAGGAAATCACCGTCACCCGCCACTGGTGGGGGGCGAAAAACGCGCAGAGCCTGACACTGTATAAAGAAGACAACTACACCTGGGACGGGCATATCGTGCCGTTGAAATACATCATCGCGCCGGGGGCGAATCTGTACGATGTCTCCGATGGCGTGAAATCGTCGAAACGATTGGTCAAAGTGTCACCGGGACCGGACAACGGCACACCGTTCGACTTTGCCCCCGGCGATCCCATCGAGCAGGCGATCGGGCCGGATCCGTTCCGCCCCACCCCGTTCCGCTGCTGGTGTTTCGAATCGGTGCCGGGCATCTTTCCGTCCACCATCTTCGATATCCGCAACGATACCAGCGAAGTACAGCGCACCTCGGTGATGACGATCCTGGGGAATTCCTCGCTCGACGCGCTTGCGAAACGCTATGATCGCAAAACGGCGTTTCAACACATCTTGCTGGTCAATAACGCCACGGAAAATGTGGTGACCTTTGCCGGCGATGTCGCCAACGCCGCGCTGTTCTTCAAACAGCCGAATAACCGCGCGCAGCCGATCAAGTGGCTCTACGCGGACAGCAAGAAAGAAGCGGCGCTGACCGTTTCGCCGGACGACGGCACGCTGCAATACACCGGCGGCGCGCTCTCCGTTCCCGCCGGCGTCACCCAGGTCGGTGGCCTCTCCGCCACGAACGTGAAAGCGCAAAACCTGCGCGGACTGAAGCTGCCGGTAAAAGCCGGCAGCAAAGAACTGGCGGTGCGCTTCCCGCAACCGGAAACGGATGCCAACTATATGGTGGTGCTGGACCTGTCCTGGCTCACCCAGCATGCCGTCCCCACCCGCACCGCCGACGGCTTCACCGTCCAATTCGCCACCCCACCCGCGCAGGATGGCGTGTTGTCGTGGTTGTTGGTGCGGTAGAAGGTTTCAGGTGTCGGGTGTCAGGTGTCAGGTGTCAGGCAACGAGCGGCGACTTTCTCCCATGATGCCGTTCGACTTCCGGTCGCGGGCAATGCCTTGGTGCCGATCATTTCTCACGATCGGTCAGACTGACACCCGACACCTGACACCTTCCCGCTCACACCGCCAACGGCGGCGGGGCTTTTGGTTGCAGCGGGACGTTATCGATCAGGCGCGTGCTGCCGAGGTAGACGGCGATCAGCAAGCGGGCTTCCTGGTTGAGGATGCGGAGGGGGGCCAGGGTTTCCGGATCGACCACCACGGCGTATTGCAGCCGGGCCAGCGGTTGGGCGGCGACGGCTTGCTCGACAGCGGTCAGCAGGCTAGCGACGTCCAGTTCGCCATGCTCGACCAGTTCCTGCGCCATTTGCAGCGTACGCGGCACGATGCGCGCCGCCTGGCGTTCGGTGGGGGTGAGGTAGTTATTGCGCGAGCTCATCGCCAGTCCGTCCGGCTCGCGCACGGTGGGGACACCGACAATGCTCAGCGACATATTCAGGTCGCGCACCATCCGCTTGATTATCTGCAGTTGTTGATAGTCCTTCTCGCCGAAATAGGCGCGATCGGGGCGGACGATATTGAAGAGCTTGGCACAGACCGTGCAGACGCCGCGGAAATGTTTCGGACGAAACTCCCCACAGGCGATATTCGCCATCTCTTCCACTTCGATCCAGGTTTGATGACCGCGCGGAAATATTTCCGCCGGCTCGGGGTGAAAGATCAGGTCAGCGCCCGCGCGTTCGCATAACTCTTCATCGCGGGTCAGGTCGCGGGGATAGCGGGCAAAATCTTCCCCGGGGCCGAACTGGGTGGGATTGACGAAGATCGAGGTGACGACCAGATCACAATCAGCATGCGCCCGGCGAATGAGCGACTCATGCCCGGCATGCAGATACCCCATCGTCGGCACGAACCCGATGCGTTTCAGATATGGCCGTCGCGCGCGAATCGCTTCACGCAGATCGACAATTGTAGTCAATGTTTCCATTGTGTTGTCCTTGCCTGGCGAGGCGGCCAGGAATAGCGCCTATTTTAGCGCGTTCATTCGCTAGAGGCAAACTCTGAATTCACTGACCGGGCAAGATAGGGGTTTTACTTTGCGTCTTTGCGCCTTTGCGTGAAATTCATTTATTTTCACGCAAAGTCGCGAAGACGCAAAGAAAAATTTCTATCCTGCCTATCCAGTGAATAATGCACAAGTTGCTCTTTTCGCACAATCGGTTACAATATGGATACAGATAGAGCCTCTGTGACGGGACGATTATCGATGTCTATTGAACTGGATACCCTTTCACTCGCCGCGGTGTTGGCGCGGCTGGAGCGCGTATTGGAGAAAACCGAGCGGCTGCTGGATAGCCAAGTGGCGGAGCCGGTGCGGGAAACGCTCGATCAAGCGGTGGCGTTCATCTGGCAGCGCCGGCAATCCGCGGGGATTTTTGTGCCAGTACGCCATATCGATCCGATCCATTTATCCGATCTCCTGGGTCCGGAAATGGGCTGGCATATCAAGAAGCTGGTGCGCAATACCCGGCAGTTTCTCGCCGGCGCGCCGGCCAATCACGTGCTGCTGTGGGGCGAGCGCGGCACCGGCAAGTCTTCGCTGGTGAAAGCGCTGCTGAATGAATACGCGGCTGATGGCTTGCGATTGGTCCAGGTGCATCGGCAGGATCTGCTCGATCTGCCGGAGATCACCAACCGGCTCTGGGACCGTCCGGAAAAGTATATCCTCTTCTGCGATGATCTCTCCTTCGAGGCGGACGATGCGGAATATAAAGAATTGAAGGCGATTTTGGAAGGTGGCCTGCACGCCCGCCCAGCCAATCTGCTGATCTATGCCACCTCCAACCGACGGCATCTTATCCCAGAACGCATGGCCGATCGGCAGGTGGTGATGTCCGGCGACGAAGCGCATGTCAACGACGCCCTCGACGAGCAACTGTCGCTGGCCGACCGTTTCGGCATGCGCCTGGGCTTTTACCACATCGACCAGGACACCTACTTCCAGATCGTGCGGCAGATGGTAGAGACGCGCGGCATCGCGATCGACCCCGATAAGCTGGAGCAGGAAGCGCACCGCTGGGCGCTCACCAACTCCGCCCGCTCCGGTCGCACCGCCCGTCAGTTTGTCGATGATCTGGAAGGCCGGCTGGCGCTGGAAGCGACGGACTGTTCAGTTGACAGCTTGTAAACTGCGGATGACGATTTTACTCCTGAAGGGGAACTCACGTTGCCCGGCAGAACACTATCGCCTCCCTTTTACCGTTTACACTTGCACTTGTCCCTACCTATTCGTGTAAGTGCAAGTGCAAGTATCCCCTGAACAGCTCCTTTTCTCGTATGCGTTCAGGCTATCCTGGCGCGCGAGCGTCCTCGCGAGCACTCCGGTGGTTTCGATACAACCCTTCGTAGTCTACTCAACCACCGGAGTGCTCGCGAGGACGCTCGCGCGCCAGAGGGGCCAGACATGCTCGCGGGGACGCTCGCGTGCCACGGGCTGAACACTTACCTTTTCTCTTCTCTTCTGCGGTGAATACTCACCTTCACTCTTCAAATTTAAGCTGATGGGTGTCGCGCTCTAGCCCGGTAGGTTGCGCGAGCGCGGCGTAGAGTTCCGGACGGCGGGCTTGGAACCATTCGCGACCGGTGGCATGTTCCAACAGCTCGCGCTTTAATTCCGCTGTCACCAGGGCGTCACCGGCCTGCCAGGTTTCGGTCAGGATGCGACCGTAGGGGTCGAGGATCATGGCGTTGCCGGTACGAATTTCATCGTCGTCCACCCCCACACCGTTGGCGAACAGCAAGAAGACGCCATTGTCATGCGCGCGACTCGGCAACCAGCGCAGCAACCAACCGCGGCCTTTGTCGCCGCGAAATTCCTCTTCGATGGCGGTGGGATCCTCGTGGCGATTATCCCACCGCCGGCGGTCGATGATGCCCATCAGGTGCGGATTTTTCGTACGGCAACCACCGGTCTGATGCGGCGCCAGGATGATTTCCGCGCCGCGCAGCGCGCAGATGCGCCCGTTCTCGACGATATTGTTGTCGTAGCAGATGAGCACGGCCACGCGGAATCCCTGCGGGGTATCGAAAATGGTAAATTCCGACCCGCTATGGATCAGCGGGTGTTCGAATGCCTGCAGTTTGCGGTGCATTTTCAACTGCCCGTCCGGCATGGCGACAACATAGCTGTTGTAAAAGACATCGTCGCCGGCCGCTTCGACAAACCCAGCGCCGATGATCAGGCCGGATTGCCGGGACAATTCACTGAGCCGCTGCGTGCTGGGACCAGTTGGGAAGGACTCGGCCAGCGCGCGTAACTGCTCGGTTGTCAGGTTGCGAATAAACCAGTAACCGGTCAGGCAGCATTCCGGAAAGACGATCATCTCGATTTTCTGCGCTGCCGCCTGCCGGACGAATGCTTCGACTTTCGCAAAGTTGGCGGCTTTATCGCCGGCGATCGATTCCATCTGCACGGCTGCGACGCGCAGGGTATCATTGGAGTTGCTCATATTGTATCCCTTCAAAATAGTCAGCGTTTTGGAAAGCCGAAACGGCTCCGTCATGCGCATGTATTTCTTCGAGTTTTCGTCTCATTGCGTTGACTAATGCCTCTGCATCAGTTGCGGTTTCGTCGTCTTGCTATTTCGCCGGCGGCGGATATCCGGCTAACGTGTCTACCCAAGTGGAGGTGAGATGGTAGCCGCCTTGCGTGTTGTTGGGATTATTCGGGTCGACCGGCAGCACGAAGATGCGCGCGCGGATGGCTACCGGGGTGAGAAAATAGGTGTCCGCGTCGAGCAGTTTCCAGCTTTCCGGTTGGGTAAGCGCCAGTTGCAGCGCCATGGTCTGGCTATGGCCGGCTTCCAGCAGATTCTGCTGTATCGCGCCGGAACGGACGCCTCCACTGGTGGCCGCCGGTGTTGGCACCGTATGCAAGTCCAGTTGCGTGCCCGCGCGTGCGGAGTAGAAGAATCCTTCCAACGTCCGCTCGAAAAGCTGCACCGATTGCGCGCCGTGGTTGGTCACCGTTATCGTGACTTCGAACGGTTTGCCGAAATAGCATGGACCGAGCGGCTCTTTGAGGGTGACGGTCAGCGGAATCTCTTTCAGGGCCTGCGCGACGTTGTCGGCCTCCGCCGCCGGCTTGCGTCCCTGCAAACCGCCCACCAGCGTATAGCCGCCTTGCCCGCGCACCAGGTAAAACAGATATTGCGATTGCGGCTCCAGCGTAAATCCGCCATGATCCGCGATTATCATGCCCGGCGGCAGCACCGGCGGAACGGCATGACGCACGGCAATGTTACCGGTTGCCGTCCCCTTCAGCACGCGATCGACCCGCACCGTCGCCTGCCCGGCCTGATAGGCCGGCACCTCTGACAGCCGCGTATCGAGCATCACCGTGCCGACCACGATCACGTCCGACGTGCCCAGCAGTTCCTGTGGTGAAATCGCCACCATCATCGCCATCCCTCGCGCAGACCATACCCCCAGCGCCAATGCGCAACAGAGCAAGAATCGATTCATTGGTAACCCCTTTGCAGGTTTCGGGTTTCGGGTGTCAGGTGTCAGAACTTGTGCTATAAATATCGCATGATGGGCTTACCGGGCGTCATCCCCCCCGGCCATACATGGCCGGGCTACCCGATTGCGCCGGATGCATCCGGCTTGCGGACGATTCACCATGAGCTGATCCTGAAGCCAGGTCCGTCTCCGCCGGGTCAGCCCACCATAGCGATATTTATTTGGCAAAGAGCATTAAGTGCAAGTCACAAGTATCAGTGCATATCAGCGATGCACGTTTTCCCTGACACCTGACACCCGACACCTGAAACCTAAATATGCCGGCTGTCGGCTTCATCCTTTTCCGTATACCCCGACTCCTGGCGCTGAAAATTCACCGCATTCTTCTTCATATAGGCTTCGAAGACATCGTCGGCGCTCATGCCGAGTACCTGTGCGAGCGAGATGAGGAAATGCAGCAGATCGACTACTTCGACGCAGCAGTTTTGCTTATCGAACGTCTGGTACTTCGCCCACCACTTCCACGGTACGCTGTCGGTCAGTTCGGCGATCTCCTGATTCATCGCGCGACAATAGTTCAATATCCACTGCACCCGCGCTTCGTCGGTCATCTCGCGTGTCTCGACCCCTACGCGCCGGTTTAACTTCTCCTGCATCTCGAATAACGTCGCCAGCTTATCGGACATAGAATACTCCTTCAATACCTGCCTTGTCTTCGCGGATTATTTTACTCTTTGCCGCCCAAGTCGAATAGACCGGAAACCTGAAGGGTTACCGAATCAATTTCACGCAAAGGCGCAAAGACGCCACGAGGCAATGGATTTCATAGCAAAACGCTTACATCCGGCACAACATCTCTCCTGAGGAGAAGGATTTCAGCGCCGGCAGCACGTATTAGAACATATTCCACTATCGGAGGCCCGATGTCATTCTCGATGGACGATCGTCTACGTGCGCGCTTGCGCGCCTGTGCTGAAAAGTATCTTGCCGATGCAAACGGTTGCCATCGGCTCGACCATACCGTGCGTGTGGTGGGCAATGCGCTCCGGTTGGCGGCGAGTTATCCGGCAGTGGATCTGCTGGTATTGGAAGCGGCGGCCTGGCTGCATGATATTGGCCGTGGAGTCGAGCGGCAAGCAGGCGTTTCCCACGCGATCCTCTCCGCGCGCCTGGCAGGAAAGATTTTACCGGCTGAAGGATTGACCGTCGCGCAAACACAGGTCGCGCGGGACGCCATCGCCACTCACCGCTTTTCTGAAAAACGCATACCGGCTACGCTGGAAGGCCGGTTGCTACAGGATGCCGATCGTCTCGACGCGCTGGGTGCCATCGGCATCGCCCGCACCTTCAGCGATGGGGCGTTGCGCGCGCTCTATCACCCGGATGATCCCTTTGCCGAACACCGGCCACCGAACGATCTGCTTTACACGCTAGATCATTTTTATGCTAAACTATTGCGACTACCGGACACGCTGCATACACCGGAAGCCCGCTCCCTGGCGGCGGCACGCGTGCAGTATATGCGCGATTTTCTCCAACAACTGGCGTGCGAGTTAGGCACGATCCGCGCATAACACCAGCACGGGACTCGGAAGGATAAAGATGGTCGACAGCTATCATGAAACGGAGATACGTGAGCCGGCAATCCAGACCGCGGGACGCTTTCTGGGGGTCGTGGTTTTTCTCGTCGGCATCGGGATGCTGGCCATGGCTTTTGTGCTCGCATTTAAAGCATTCAGCCACCCCGATTTGTTAATTTCCATTGCGGCGCTGAAACAGGTGCCGCCACCGCCGCCGGCACTGGTTTACGTTCCCACGATATTGAAGCTGCTGCTGCTCTTCGTGATGGGATATATCGGCTCGTTGATTGCGGCGCGCGGCGCACAATTCTTCTTTTCCGCGAAGCGCGAGGGACGGCGTGCAATTACTGGCGATTGACCAGGGGAATACGCGAACGAAATTCGGACTGTTTGCGGAGGGATCGCTGCTGCGCAGTTGGACATGCGCCACGCGGAAAGACTCGACGGCCGCGGAACTGGCTTCCGCGGCCTTTTCCGCCCCGGATATCCCCCCCGGCATCCCGCTCGGATTATCGACCGTCACGCCGGAACTGCGGGAACGCTGGCGCGCGATGGCGCGGGAGGCCGGCAGTCCGTTGACCATCTTTACTGGGCAATCCCCCACCCCGCTGGCAATGGCGTATGCCACGCCGGAGACACTGGGCGCGGATCGATGGCTGGCGGCCGTCGCCGCCGCGCGTCTGGTCGGCACGCCGGTGTTGCCCATCAGCCTGGGCACCGCCACGGTGGTGGATGCGGTGTCCGCCGACGGCGTCTATCTGGGCGGCATGATCGCGCCCGGCATTGGATTGGCCGCGCAGGCGTTGTCCGACGCCGCCAGCGCCTTGTGGGCGGTGGAATGGCGCGTACCGGAAGACGCCGGCATCGGGCACTCGTCGGAAACCGCGCTGGCCGCCGGCTGGTTTTATCACAGCGTCGGCGGCGTGCGCGCCATGGTGCGCGCCATACGCGATGCGCTGGGCGCCGACGCACCCATCGCCCTCACCGGCGGTTGGGCTACCCGCCTCGCTCCTCATTTGGACGGCGTGGCGCTGTGCGATGAGTACCTGGTGCTGCGCGGGATCGATATTTTGATGGAGAAATAGCGGTGTCAGGTGTCAGGTGTCGAATTTTACGATACCTGGACTTGAAACAAACGTATCCTGGCGGTAAACCGCCAGGCTATCGAGACACGCCCCATACATGGGGCTACTTGTGCATCCTGCCACCCAAGCCCCATTGATGGGGTGTATCTCGATAGCCCCGGCAGTTATACCGAGGCTGACACCTGAAACTCGACACCCGAAACCTGATTTGGAGCGTGTATGCCTGAACGTATAGAAGAAGTGGCTGTTCTGACGGAGATCAACGACCGCGTGCGGCGTTTGCCGACGGTAATCCCGGTGTTGCCGATGCGCGACACGGTGATTTACCCGTATATCATTCAACCTTTGAGCGTGGGCCGTCCGCTGTCACGCAAAGCGCTGGATGCCGCCATGGCCTCCGATCGCTATCTGTTGCTGCTCGCGCAGCGCGACCCTACGGTCGAAGACCCGGATCCCGAAGACATGTACCAGGTGGGGATCATCGTCGAATGCTTGCAGATGCTGCGCCTACCGGATGAGACGCTGCGGGTCACGGTGGAAGGCATCGCCCGCGTGAAGGTGCTGGAATTTACCGGACAGGACCAATATTTCGAAACGACCGCGGAGATTATCCAGGAGGAAGAACTCCACTCGAAGGAAGCGAAGGCGCAGATGCGCCACGTGCTGCGCCAGTTCGAACGCTGCATCCACCTGGGCAACCGCATTCCGATGGAAGCCTTGGAAAATGTGCGGCATATCAAGGAGCCGGGCCGTCTCTGCGACCTGATTGCCTCCTACATGAGCTTGCCGTTAGAGCAGAAGCAAGCGATCCTGGAAATCTTCCCGCCGGTGCCGCGGTTGGAAGCGTTGGCCGGTTTCCTCAATACGGAAATCGAAATCATGGAGATCGAAAACCGCATCCACAATAAAGTGAAGCACGAACTGGAAGACACGCAGAAAGAATATTATCTGCGCGAGCGGATGAAGGCCATTCAGGAAGAACTCGGTGAACGCGACGAGCGCGCGGCGGAAATCAATGAACTACGGGAGAAGATCGACGCCGCCGGCATGCCGGACCCGGTGCGGGACAAAGCGCTGAAGGAATTGGAGCGACTGGAACGCATGCCGTCCGCCTCGCCGGAAACCACGGTGACCCGCACCTATCTCGACTGGCTGCTCAATATGCCGTGGGCGGTGCGCAGCGAAGATCGGCTGGATCTGGACGATGCCGAACGTGTGCTGCACGAGGATCACTGGGGATTGCCGAAAGCCAAAGAGCGTATTCTGGAATACCTGGCGGTGCGCAAGCTCAACCCGCAGATGAAAGGCCCGATCCTCTGCTTCATCGGACCGCCGGGCGTCGGTAAAACCTCGATTGGCCGCTCCATCGCCCGCGCGCTGGGGCGGGAATTCGTGCGTATCTCGCTGGGCGGCGTGCGTGACGAAGGGGAAATTCGCGGCCACCGGCGCACTTATATCGGCGCGATGCCGGGACGCATCGTGCAGGGGCTCAAAACCGCCGGCAAGAAAAACCCGGTCTTCATGATGGATGAAGTAGATAAGATCGGGCAGGACTTCCGCGGCGATCCGGCGGCGGCGTTGCTGGAAGTGCTCGATCCCGAGCAGAATTATGCCTTCAGCGACCATTACCTGGAGGTGCCGCTGGACCTGTCGGAGGTGATGTTTATCACCACCGCCAATCTCCTCGACCCCATTCCGGACGCGCTGCGCGACCGCATGGAGATCATCGAATTTCCCGGCTATACCGAAGACGACAAAAAGCACATCGCGCAAAAGTTCCTGCTGCCCAAGCAGTTGAAGGAGCACGGGCTGAAACCGAGCAACCTGCAACTGCATGAAGCCGCGCTAATGGAACTGATCCGTCGCTACACGCGAGAAGCCGGCGTGCGCAACCTGGAGCGCGAAGTTGCCGCTGTTTGCCGCAAGGTGGCGCGACAGGTCGCGTCCGGCAAACGCCAACGCTTTACGTTGAAAGCGAAGGATCTGCATGAATTCCTCGGTGCGGAGCGGTACCGCTACGGCTCCGCGGGCGCGCACGACGAGATCGGCGTCGCCACCGGACTCGGTTGGACAGCAGCCGGCGGGGATATCCTCGCCATCGAAGTCGGGTTGATGCGCGGCACCGGCACGCTGGAGCTCACCGGCCAACTCGGCGGCGTGATGCAGGAATCCGCCAAAGCCGCGCTGAGCTTCGCCCGTTCGCGCGCGGAGACCTTTGACATCGATCCGGACGTGTTCGCCAGGACGAATATCCATATTCACGTCCCGGCCGGGCAGACTCCGAAGGATGGTCCCTCGGCGGGCATCACGCTGGCGACGGCGCTCATCTCCGCCTTCAGCAAACGCCCGGTGCGCCGCACGGTGGCGATGACCGGTGAAATCACCCTGCGCGGGCACGTGCTGCCGGTGGGCGGCATCAAAGAGAAGATGCTGGCGGCACATCGCGCCGGCATGACCGACATCATCCTGCCGGAAGACAATCGCAAAGATCTGGAAGAACTGCCCGCCCACGTCCGCGACGCGCTGGTCTTCCATTTCGTCGAACAAATGCCGCAAGTTCTGGCGGTTGCATTGATGGAGAAGGTCGCGGACGGGTAAAGAAAGATAGAACCGCAGATTACGCAGATTACGTCGATTAATTCAATAGCTATAATGTAACCGTTCCGGCTATCCTGGCGCGCGAGCGTCCTCGCGAGCACTCCGGTGGTTTCGATACGACCCTCCGTAGTCTACTCAACCACCGGAGTGCTCGCGAGGACGCTCGCGCGCCAGGGAGTCGGAACGATTACCTATAAAATTTATCCGCGTAATCCGCGGTTCCCAAAAGGGTAAGTGCATGTCCAATGAACCACAAAATGCTGCCTATTACGTCGATGCGGAGATCGTGGGGTTGCGGGAGTTGGCGCCGGCGTATTTTGAACTGCGCGTGCTGGCGCCCGATATCGCTCGTTTAGCCCGACCCGGGCAGTTCGCGCAGCTTCGCGTGGGGCAAACCGGCAGCATCGACCCGCTGCTGGCACGCCCGATCAGTATTTCCCATGCGGATCGCGCCAGCGGCGAAGTGTCGTTTATCTTCAAAGTGGTCGGACGCGGCACCGCCATGCTGGCCGAACGCGCGCACAACGAGCATATGGTCGTCCTCGGTCCCATCGGGCATCCGTTCGAGATTCCGCCGGCAGTGACCCACCTGGCGCTGGTGGCCGGCGGTGTGGGGATGCCACCGCTCTTTTTCTTGGCGGAAACGCTTCGTCGCGAGTATCCAGAAATGGCCATTACGCTCTATTACGGCGGGCGCACGCAAGACGATCTACTGCTGCTGCCGGAATGGGAAGCGCTGGGCATCGCGAGGATCGTGCTCGCGACCGATGACGGTTCACGCGGGTACCACGGATTGATCACCGAACCCTTGCAGTGCGACCTGGGACAGAAGTCCATCGACTTTCTCGCCGGCTGCGGCCCACGCCCGATGTTGCGCGCGGTGCAGAAGCTGGCGCAGGCGGCAGGCATACCGGGACAACTTTCCCTGGAAGCGCGTATGGCCTGCGGGGTAGGCGCCTGCCTAGGCTGCGTGTGCGGCACCATTTCCGGTCATCGGCGCGTCTGCGTCGATGGTCCGGTCTTTTCGCTTGATGAGGTGACCATCGATGACTGAACCCGAGGACCACGGTCATCCCAGCCGGCCGTCATTAACTACTCAAATCGGCAATCTCACTCTGAAAAATCCCGTATTGCCCGCCTCCGGCACCTATGGTTACGGCGAGGAATGGCTGCCGTTCATCTCCCCACAACTATGGGGCGCGGTGGTCACCAAAGGCGTCTCCCCCACCCCGTGGCCGGGCAACGAACCGCCGCGCATCTGCGAAACGCCGAGCGGGATGCTCAACGCCATCGGGCTGCAGAACCTGGGGATGGAAGCATTCGCGCACAAAGCCCTGTCCTTCCTGCGGGAATACCGGACGCCGGTGATCGTCAACATCGTCGGCAAAACGCTGGAAGAATACGCTGCCGTCGCCGCCTATCTTACCTCTTTCCCCGAAGTGAGCGGCTTCGAGCTCAATATCTCTTGCCCGAACGTGAAGGAAGGCGGCATTGCCTTCGGCACCGATCCGAAGTCCGCCGCCGCCGTCACTGCCGCCGTGCCCGCCGCCACCGAGAAACTGCTCATCGTGAAGCTTTCGCCCAACGTGACCGACGTCACCGTCATCGCGCAAGCGGTCGAAGCAGCCGGCGCCGATGCCATCAGCCTGATCAATACACTGTTGGGCATGAGCATCGATATCAAACGCCGCCGTCCGACACTGAGCAATCAGGTCGGCGGCCTCTCCGGCCCGGCCATCAAACCCGTCGCCGTGCGGATGGTCTGGCAGACGTATAAGAAGATCTCCATCCCCATCATCGGCATGGGCGGCATCCTCACCGCCGCCGACGCGCTCGAATTCATCCTCGCCGGCGCCACCGCCGTCTCCATCGGCACCGCGCTTTTCGTCGATCCCTATATTCCGGCGAAAGTCATTGAGGGGATTGAAACGTATATGGCTGAAGAAGGGTTCGGCAGCGTTGCGGAAATGGTGGGGTTGGCGCATCAGTAATTATTCACAGGATGAGCAGGATAGTCAGGATAGGTTGATTGGTAACTGTTCGGCCTGGTTGTCAACGACCTGACTTTTTTAACCGCAGATTACGCAGATTTCGCAGAAGATCGAGCAGGATGTTACCGCGCCAGGGGTGGTTGAACGGCTACATAGATTGTTCGGTTTATTTTCATGATATAATCCGTGTATGGGCTTATTGGGAAAGCGAACGTCGGTGGTGCGTATTTCTCCGCTTGCGGTGGCAGCGCTTTGTGCTTCATTGCTTTTCCCCGCCATCCGGATAATATTTCTCCCAGCTTATCTACTCCCTGCTATTCCGTTATTAAAGAGTTCTGACGGCAATATACCCGAGTTATTAATCGAACTACTATTTACGCTGCCGGCTTTGCTGCTGGGAATCATCGCTCTTATCAGCATCAGGCGACAGCGTCCTCATATTCAGGGAGAGAACTCTGCACTCGTCGGTATTACACTCTCGTCGATTGCTACTATTTTGTGCTTTATTGGTTTTATCGAATCAGTTACCGAAGGTCATGATAACGCATCGCGCCTTGAACGATGTATGAACAATCAACGGCAGTTGGCATATGCTATCGTGGCATACGCTCAAGATCACGACGATCATTTTCCAGCCAGCTTTAATGAACTTGACATAGAACTACAAAATCTACGATGTCCTGAATTCGAAGTTAAAACCTGGTCCGGCATCGGCTATAACAATTTACTATTCGGTAGAAAGTATTCGCACATAGCATCATCGAACGCGATTATAACGACTGCGGATAGCCGGGATAAATCCGGCATCATCAATAAAGCTCAGCAAATCGACACGGACAGACATTGCATTTTGGACAATCCGACTCCAGGATTATTTTGGCGTTACCCACGAGGTGCTGTCGTCAGCTTTCTCGATGGACATATGGATTATATAAAGTCGTCGGAAGCGGCCGTATTAAAGTAATGGGGATGTATCGTTAAAAACGCCGTCGTCCGACGTTGAGCAATCAGGTGACAGACTCTCCAGCCCAACCATCAAACCCGTCGCCGTGCGCATGGTCTGGCAGACCTATAAGAAGATCTCCATCCCCATAATCGGCATGGGCGGCATCCTCACCGCCGCCGACGCGCTCGAATTCATCCTCGCCGGCGCCACCGCCGTCTCCATCGGCACCGCGCTTTTCGTCGATCCCTATATTCCGGCGAAAGTCATTGAAGGGATTGAAACGTATATGGCTGAAGAGGGCTTCGGCAGCGTTGCGGAAATGGTGGGGTTGGCGCATCCGTAATTATTCACAGGATGAGCAGGATAGTCAGGATCGGTTGATTGGTAACTGTTCGGCCTGGTTATCTACGACCTGACTTTTTAACCGCAGATTACGCAGATTTCGCAGAAGATCGATGAGGACGCTCGCACACCAGGGGTGGTTGAGCGGCTACATAGATTGTTCGGTTTGTTTTCATGATATAATCCGTGTATGGGCTTATTGGGAAAGCGAACGTCGGTGGTGCGTATCTCTCCGCTTGCGGTGGCAGCGCTTTGTGCCTCGTTGCTCAGCCCTATCGCAGAAAATTATCTTCCGTTCGATCAATTACCTTTGAAAAGCTGGGATGGTAATATCCCGAGTTTCCTCTACAACTTACTGTTTCCGTTGCCCGGTTTTATCCTGGGAATCTGCGCGTTGATCAGCATCCGACGCAATATGAGCACCATTACTGGTGAGAAATTCGCCATCTTCGGCATCCTGATCTCGATACTTGTGATAACACCCAATATAATGTCCATCCAAACAGATTTACCATATAGTGACCCCAGTACAGCCCATTGCATGAGTAAGCAACGGCAATTGCTCTACGCAATAGAGATCTATGCACAGGATCATGATTATCGCATGCCTACAAGCTTCAATGACCTCGGTGGGGAGATTCAACAATATCATTGCCCTGAGCTCACTAATAGCACATTGCGCGGTATAGGATATAATGGTTTACTCCGCAATATAAAGCTATCGAATATATTGGCACCGGAGGCGACGTTAACCACGGCAGACAGCCGCGAACAATCCGGCATCATCACCGATACTCGACAGATCGATACTACTCGCCATAGCCATCACATCAAAGGTTACTTCTGGCGTTATCCCCGGGGCTACATCGTCAGCTATCTCGATGGTCATGTGGAGATTAAGAAATCTTCGGATAAGGTCACGTTAAAGTAGCGCCGGAACCGTATTGAGCACTCGACAATAGATGGGAATTATTATGCCAATTCAATCCAAAGCAGCCATCAATCTGACCCAGGCACAACTGGAAACCATCCACCAAACCGCGCTGGCGTTGGCGTCGCGGGTGGGATTTCGTTATACGGGAGAGCACCTGCCGGCACTGCTAGCTGGACGCGAGGGATTTGCGGTGCGCAACAAGCGGATTTATCCGAGTGTCGAACGCATAGAAGCCTACCTTGCCTCCCATCGACAACGGCACAACGATCCGCCGACTGATCCGGCTTCGCCGCCGATCATCTATGCGACGGACCGCCCGTTGTATATCGTGGCGGACGATGATATTTCCTTGCGACCCGTCACCGAGCGTGATGCCATCGAGGGTGCGAAGCTCGTCGATGTGTTGTATGCGCGCGGTGTGCGCGGTGGCACCATCGGGTTGCCCGCCGATCTTCCCCCCTGGTTGGCGCCGTTGGAGCAGGTGCGCATCGGCGCGCGCTACTCCCGGAGCGGCGGATCGACTTCGCACGGCTTCACCGACTGGCACACCCGCTATCTGGAAGAATTGATGCGCGCGCAGGGGCAGCCGTTCGGGCTGTCGGTGTGGATGCCCAGTCCGTTCCGGCTGGAAGGCAACGAGCTGGATATAGTATTGGCGATGGCCGGGCATTTCGATTCACTCGGTGTGGGCAGCATGCCGCTGATGGGCATTACCGCGCCGATGGACGAGATACAAACCTGGACGCAGGCCCTGGCGGAAACGATCGGGGCGGCGACCATCCTGTGGGAACTGTTCCCGGAAGTACCGGTCGATTTCTTCCCGCATCCGAAGCCGGCGAATATGAGCACCGGCGGGTATGGACTCGGGCTCCCGGAGATGCACCTGATGGATGTGCTGAAAAGCGCCATCCTGCCCTTTTACGGCCTGCAGCCCCCGTGGGGGAAGAGCGCGGCGCAAGGGGCGGCCGTGCATGGACCGCAATCGCAGATGGAACGGGCCTTCGCCTACCTGATCGGGTATCTGCACGGCTATCGCGCCTTCGATATGGCCGGCGCGCTGGCGGGCGGGGATGTCTTTTCGCCCGTGCAGTTGCTCTGGGATGTCGAGACGCTCTCGTGGGCGGAACGTTTTGCTCGCGGGGCCGGCTGGGATGGTGTCTTTGACGACCTGGAACGCTGGATTGACATCGCCTCCGAGGGGGGCATCTTCGCCGAAGACCCCGATGAAGTGGCACGCATGCGCCAACTATACCGTCCCAGCCACTTCTTCCCCAGCACCATCGTCGCCCAACACCTGGACCATCCACGCGATGCCATCGCGGAAGCCAGAGCCGATATCAAACAACTTATCGATGCGCACGATTATGAAGCCGACCCCGCATTGCTGCGCGAGATCGACCGCATCATCGAACACGCCCGGATGCATCCGCCGGCTTAAGTGCTATATTGCCCACCTATCCTACTGGGGCATTGGTTATAAAAAACGGTTCGCTTGGGTGTTGGGTGTTGGGTGTTGGGTGTTGGGTGTTGGGTGTTGGGTGTTGGGTGTTGGGTGTTGGGTGTTGGGTGTTGGGTGTTGGCCCAGTCGGATCGGTCCGACTGGGCCGATTGGGTGGACAGCCAGCCAATGCCGCTTAGCATGATCAATGACCCACTACTTATCCAGCCCATCCTGTGGGTAACAATCCGTTCACAGACACATCAACGCCGTCCCCTGGTAGTAATGTGCGAGAATGGCGTCGTATTTCCAGCCTTGACTCGCCAAGCCGACGGCGCCGACCTGGCACATGCCCAGGCCGTGGCCCCAGCCGGCACCCCAGAGGAGGAAGATGACGGGTTTGCCGGCGTCGTCGCGGTAGATATCGACGGTGAAGGCGGAGGAACGCAGGTTGCCCAGCGCGTGGCGGATGGTCAATTCGGTTTGCAGCGTCACACTGCGAGCGCTGCCGTCGATGCGCAGCGCGGTGATGCGTCCGGAGGCGCCGCGATGCAGCGGAATGATATTCATCACCGTGCCCACCTGCTGATCCGCCGGCAACGACGCTTCCAGATCTTTGCGGGTGAGCGCGCGCACCCAGCGAAAGACTTCCGGACGCGCGAATTTCGGCTGGAGGCAGTTCAGATCGTGCCAGGATTTGCAGTAGGCAGCCCAGCCGGCTTCATCGACGGGATGCGGGACGATGCCGTCCGGCGTGCCTTCAAAATCGGGCACGCTGGTCAGATACGGTACTTTGCGTCCCCAGGCTTCCTCAGCGGATTCGGTGTAGCCACCGCAGGTGGACGAATATACCGCGCTAATAAGCTGATTATCGTAAGTCAGCACCTTGCCGGCGGTCTCGGTCACCGCCTGCGTCGTGCGCGGGTCCTCGCTGAAATAGCCGCCGTAGACCTGGCTGCGGGCGGTATCGTCGAGATCGAATCCCTGGTCGGCAAAGCGCCCGACGTTCTTCAACGCGTAAGTGCGCGCGGCCACCGCCTGCGCCTTGAGCGCCTCCAGCGGGTAGCTGCAGCGCATTTCGGAGGAGACGACTCCTTTGAGATAGTCCTCCACCGCCACCACGTTCACCACCGCCAACCCGTCCGCGCCCAGCAATAGTTCCATCGCGCCGCGGTAGGGCCGATCCGGTTTCCCATCGTAATGCCGCGTGGGACCGAGTAGTTGAATGAGCGGGGTCACGGTGGCGTCAGTGGATATTACCGGGACGACGCGCAACGGCGTAGTCGCCGCCAGCAGTTCCGTCCCGGCACTATCTTTCAGGGAAATGCCGCCGTTGGCGGGTTGAATGACCAGCGTCTGGCCGGCCGGGAGCGTCAACGGAGTACTGCCCGGCGCTTCCACCCGCACCGGCGCCAGGCCAACGAGCCGCACCTCGCGCTGTTTCACGCGCAGCCCGATCCGGATATCGTGCGGTATCCCCTGCCCGTGCGCCCCGCGCAATCCGAACAGGCCCAGCAGCACGAATCCCAATGTTATGCGCAATAGTTGTGGAAAATAACTCAATCGCATCGTTGATAGCTTTCCGCTATTATACGCGTTTTGGTTGGCTGTTGGCTGTTGGCTGCTGGCTTTTGGCCATTTCTCGACTTGTTATCGCGCGCCCAGCTCAATACAGCCTGCAGCCCTTCGCTACTCGCGCTTTTCCACACATAAACAGGGCGTGTGGCGGCACTTGGGACAGCCGGCGCCGTATTTAGCGTGGGCGACGGCTTCCAGATCGACCTGGTAGATGCTGGCCAGCGTGCTGAGCCAGGCGAAGACATCGGCGAACTCTTCTTCGATTTCCGCGCGACCTTGCGAACGCAACGCGCGTCCCAGTTCGCCGACTTCTTCCACAAACCAGACGAACGTCTCCTGCCACCCGCGTCCGTTATCTTTTTCAAAATACAGCCGCTCGATCTGCTGCTGAAACTCGCGAATCGTCATCGGCGAGTTGCCGTTCGATGTTTCCATGGATACTCCTTACTTGGGTTCAGGATTCAGGATTCAGGGTTCAGGGTTCAGGGTTCAGGGTTCAGGTTTCAGGTTTCAGGCCAGACGCCACGCCCTGAAGGACGTGGCAAGTGCCTTTGGAAGCACGCTGAAGCGCGCTTTGACAGCAGACAACGCTTTCTTTACATCATGGCGTTGCACATTTCCCTCGACAAAGGTTCTCCTTGTGCCACAGCGGGGACAGTCCCCTGGTGCTTTCGGCGTGAGCAGGAATTTATCACCAACTCGGATAGCTATTGGGCGGGACAGTCCCCTTACGTTTAGAATCGATGCCGTCGATCGTGCGCGAATTTGCTTCCGCTTTCGTGATCGAGTAGTTCGCCAATTTGAATTTGTCAGACTTGCCAATATCCCAGCAACACCCCAGTTAAGCGGGAAGGAAATATTTTTCCGTCACCCGCTCTCCGAAAAACATTACTCGCTGCCCGACGAAATGGCAAGACACCGGCAGATGCTTTTCGGGGCGGCTCTTGCCACTTAACAGGGGATTAGTTCATAATAAAGCGCGAAGCGCAGACCGTATCGGAATTTTATTCATGCCAAAAAAATCAGCACCGCCGGCAGAGATATCTGCCAATACTATTCAGGCCATCCGCTGGAACCTCGACCAGGTTGACGAGCAGTTGGTCGCCTTATTGAACCAGCGCGCGGAGTTGGCGCGGCGCATCGGCGCTTTGAAGGAAGCTTCCGACAGCATCACCTTCGTGCCCGCACGTGAGCGGGCGGTGTTGGATCATGTTTCCACTGTCGGCGCCGGCCCGTTGCCGCCCGAGGCCATCCGCGGGATTTTCCAGCAGGTAATCGCCTCCTGCCGCAACCTGGAACAGCCGGTGAAAGTAGCCTATTTCGGACCACCGTTTACCTTCACCCACTACGCCGCGCAGATGCGCTTCGGCGTCACCAGCGTGTTGCTGCCGGCCGATACCATCGCGGAAGTCATCGACATGGTGTCGCATAACAAAGTCAATTATGGCGTGGTGCCGATTGAGAATTCGACGGAAGGCGTGGTGCGCGAAACGCTGGATGCTCTCTATCGCTCTACCCTGAATATTGCCGATGAAGTCAACGTGCCGGTAACCCACTCGCTGTGGGGCTGCGGTGCGCTCGATCAAGTCACCACCGTCTATTCGCACTGGCAGGCGCTGGCGCAATGCCGCAACTGGCTGCAGCGCCACCTTCCGCAGGCGCAAGCCCAAGCCGTCGCCAGCACCGCGCGTGCCGCCGAAACGGCGGCCGGCCATCCGGAGACCGCGGCCATCTGCTCCTTCCTCGCCGCCGAACAGTTCGGCTTGCAACCCCTGGCCGAACACGTGGAAGACTCACCCTACAACCGCACGCGCTTCATCGTGATCGGACCGGCCATGTCGCAACCGAGCGGTCACGATAAAACCTCCATTGTCTTTTCAGTCAAACATGTTCCCGGCTCGCTGAACCACGCGCTCAATATCCTGGAAACGCATGGGATCAACCTGACCCTCATTGAGTCGCGCCCGACGAAAGAGATGCCCTGGGAATATCTCTTTTACGTCGACTTTCAAGGCCACGTCGCCGAACCACGCATCGCCACCGCCCTCGACGTATTGCGGGGGGAATGCATGTTCTTGCGCGTGTTCGGGAGTTACCCGGAAGCGAGTTGAGGTCCCCTGATCGATCCTTACTCCGTAGTTACCGAAAGGCGGCGGGGACAGTTCCCTGGTGCTTGATCGGTCGATGGCTTTTTATAACCCTCTCGGGTTGATTATGGGAGGGACAGTCCCCTCAGGATGCAGGATGGGACGGATCGGTCTGATTGGACGGATGGATGGGAGTTATGGATGGGGGTGAATGGTTGCCGGCTGTTGGTTTTGTCATTGGCATGGAACGGAATTCGGGTTGGTGCAAGTGTAAGTGCATGTGCAAGTGCAAGTCTTGCTGTCGGGGCTTTTGCGTTGATCCGGGTGATTCCAGGGTGTTGACACTCATATTTCAGGATGCTATACTTTGTCGTCGTTGGGGCCATAGTTAAGCGGGATAACAGTTCCCTCGCACGGAACAATCGGCGGTTCGAGTCCGCCTGGCTCCACCATCTTCTTTTTTGTACGGCAATCGAGAAATAATTGGTTATTTGTCCTCGGTGAGGTGGATGATCGTCCCCTTTCGAGGATTTTTTTGTATAATGACCTTGGCATATTTGCCGGATCGAGATTGCAATGCATGAAATAATCTCCTCGACATTACTGGCTCCCGAAGTGACACGCCTGGTGGTAGCTGCGCCGCGGATTGCGCAGATTCGTCAGGCCGGACAGTTCGTGATTGTCCACAAAGGCCCACGTGCCGAACGCATTCCGCTCACCATTGCCGATTCCGACGCGGAAGCCGGTACGATCACGCTGGTGATCCAGGCGGTGGGCAAAAGCACGCGCGACCTGGTGGCGCTGCACCCCGGTGACGCGATCCAGGATATCGCCGGCCCGCTGGGCAAACCCACCGAACTACTCGACGCCGGGCATGCCATCTGCGTCGGCGGCGGCGTGGGCACCGCGGTGGTTTATCCGATCGCGCAGGGATTGAGCCGTCACGGTGTGCGGGTGACCAGCATCATCGGCGGGCGCTCGCGCAACCTGGTGATTTATGAAGACGAACTGCGCCGGCAAGGCGAGGTGATCGTCTGCACCGATGACGGCAGTTATGGCCGGCACGGCTTCGTCACGCAGGCGCTGGAAGAGGTATTGATCGCCGGCGATATCCAGGCGGTCTATGCCGTCGGCCCGGTGCCGATGATGCGCGCGGTGGCCGAAATGACGCGCCCATTCGGCGTGCATACCATCGTCTCGCTGAATCCGGTGATGATCGACGGCACCGGGATGTGCGGGGGATGCCGGGTGACGGTGGGCGGTGAAACGCGGTTCGCCTGCGTGGATGGGCCGGAATGCGACGGGCATCTGGTGAACTTTGCCGAGTTGGCCGACCGCCTCGGCACGTACCGCGTATTGGAACGCGAAGCGGTCGCCTGTAGCGACGCAACCTGCAAAATAGGTAAATCACAATGACGGTAGAACAAATCAGCGCCAAAGAGCGCATGGCCATACCTCGGCAACAGATGCGGGAACAGGAGCCGGCAACGCGCGCGCGCAATTTCGCGGAAGTGAACCTGGGCTTCACGGCGGAGTTGGCTTTGCTGGAAGCACAACGCTGCCTGCGCTGCAAATCGGCCAAGTGTATCGAAGGTTGCCCGGTACTGGTCAATATTCCCCGTTTCATCGGTCAGGTGGCGGATGGCGATCTCGCCGGGGCGGCGGCCAGCCTGCTGGGCGACAATGCGCTGCCGGCCGTCACCGGGCGCGTGTGCCCGCAGGAGACCCAGTGCGAGGAACGGTGCGTTCGCGGCCTGAAAGGCGCCCCGGTCGCCGTCGGCTATCTGGAGCGCTATGTGGCCGACTGGGCGCGGGAACATGCCGCGGAGATCACCAGCCAGACCCCCGCACCCCCGAGCGGCAAAAAGGTGGCCGTCGTCGGCTCCGGTCCCGCCGGCCTTACCGCCGCGGGCGAGTTGGTGAAGTCCGGTCACGATGTCACCATCTACGAAGCGCTGCATACGCCCGGCGGCGTGCTGATGTATGGCATTCCCGAGTTTCGGCTACCCAAGGACATCGTTCGCCAGGAGGTGGAACGCCTGCAACAGCAAGGCGTAAAGATCGAATGCAATGTCATCATCGGCACCACCTACACGCTGCCGGAACTGCGCGCGCAATTCGATGCCGTCTTCATCGCCAACGGCGCCGGCTTACCCGTCTTCATGAACGTGCCGGGTGAAAATCTCAAAGGCGTGTATTCGGCCAATGAATACCTGACCCGCGTCAATCTGCTCGCGGCCTATACTTTCCCGGAAGCCGATACCCCGGTGTTGAAGGGGAAGAAAGTGGTGGTGATCGGCGGCGGCAACGTGGCGATGGACTCCGTGCGCACTGCCAAACGCCTGGGCGCCGATGAAGCCACCATTGCGTATCGGCGCAGCAAAGCCGAGATGCCCGCGCGCGTGGAAGAAGTGCATCACGCGGAAGAAGAAGGGATTGTCTTTGAACTGCTGGTCGCCCCGGTGGAAGTCGAAGGCAATCCAGAGCACTGGGTGACCGGACTGAAATGCCAGCGGATGGCGCTCGGTGAACCGGATGCCTCCGGCCGCCGCCGTCCCGTCCCGATTCCCGACTCCGATTTCGTCATTCCCGCCGACATCGTGGTGGTGGCTGTCGGCACCCGCGCCAATCCACTACTCACCGCCACTGCCCCCGATCTTAAACTCAACAAATGGGGCAACATCGAAGTCGATGACCAGGGCATGACCAGCATTCCCGGCGTCTTCGCCGGCGGCGACATCGTCCGCGGCGCCGCCACGGTCATTCTCGCCATGGGTGACGGCAAGACCGCGGCCAAGGCGATCGATGCGTATCTGCAAGGCGCATAATCTGGAGTTGACACGCGTGAAATGATCTATCTCTCCAAACTGCTGTTGAACCTGAAGTCGAAGCACACGAAACTCACGCTCGAAAACCCATATGAGATGCATCGCACGGTGACACGCGGCATTAGCTTCGACAAGGAAGAATATCGCGAAGCACGCTGTATGTTCCGCCTGGAACAGTTACCCGAGGAATCGTTCATCCTGGTACAAACGCGATCTGAACCGGTTTGGCGTCGCGTGGAAAAAGCATTCCCGGATTTTCTGCTGGCTCCGGCGCAAATCCTCGCGTTAACCGACGAGCGATTGTTGTTTCCCCCGCGACAGCATCTCTATTTCCGCCTGCGCGCCTTCCCGTTTGTCCATGCCGATGGGAAACGCCGTGCCGAGTTGGATAACGGCAAACGCTATCTCTGGTTGAAACGGTATTCCCATTCCAACGGCTTTTGTCCCTGGCAAGCGCAGGTCATCGAAGACGTTTCCTATAATTTCACTACGACCAGCAAGGCCGAAGTCACTATCAAAGGATGCACGTTCACCGGTCGCTTGAAGATTTACAATCCGATCCTCTTCCGCACTTTTCTGGAACTCGGTATCGGCCCCGCCAAAGGGTTCGGCTTCGGACTGATGTCGCTCTCGAGAAAGAAGTACCCCAAGACCTGGGAAGATTTTCTCTCGCCTTACCAGCCGATGGACGTGGGGGAGACGGACGAAGTTAGTTCGTAGACGTGACTGCGTGAAGTATGGGGGAGGGACGCGCCTTGCTGCGGCTGCGGCGCTACTACGAGCCCAGTTGACGTCAGCGTGAGTGGCTACTCGGACGCGCCTTGCTGCGGCGGCGACGTTACTAACTTAGCGTTTTGTGGTATAATATCCTATCTTAACCCTTGCATCGGCGTTTGTGCCGGGGTGCGTCCCCGGTGAGTGCGTGCGCAGCGGAATTCCTGAATGCTGCACGGCGCCGCAGGTAGTCCCGAAAGGAGCAACATATGACTACTGATGCTACTACCTATCAGGTACTCGTCAGCGACCCCGTGGCCGAAGAGGGGTTGCGTCCCCTGCTCGATGATCCCCTGGTCAAGGTGGTCGTCAAAACCGACTTCACTCCCGACGAATTGGCGGAAGCCATCGCCGACTACGACGCCCTGGTGATTCGCAGTCAGACGAAAGTGACCGCGGAGATCCTCGCCAAAGCCGACCGCTTGAAAGTGATCGGTCGCGCGGGGGTTGGCGTGGACAACGTGGATGTGCCGGCAGCCACCCGCAAAGGCGTGGTGGTGCTCAATTCGCCGGAAGGCAACACGATGGCCGCCACCGAGCACACCTGGGCGCTGCTGTTGGCGCTGGCGCGCAAAATCTGTCCCGCCGACGCCTCCATGCGCCAGGGCAAGTGGGACCGCAAACATTTCACCGGTACCGAACTCTACGACAAGACGCTGGGCGTGATCGGCCTGGGCAAGATCGGCGGCGCGGTGGCGCGACGCGGTCAGGGATTCGAGATGAACGTGGTGGCCTTCGACCCCTTCGTCACCCAGGAACACGCCGCCCGCATGGGCATCCGCCTGCTGCCGTTAGAGGACCTGCTGCGCACGGCGGATTTCATCACCATTCACGTGCCAAAAACCAAGGATACCGCCGATTTGCTCAACGCCGAACGGCTGGCCATGATGAAACCGACCGCGCGACTGATTAACTGCGCGCGCGGCGGCGTGGTCAATGAAGCCGCGCTGGCGGATGCGGTCACCCGCGGCGTCATCGCCGGCGCCGCCGTCGATGTCTATTCCAGCGAGCCGCCGGCGACGGACAATCCGCTGACGCAACTCGCGGTGAGCGGGTGTGCGAACCTGCTGTTGACGCCGCATCTGGGCGCATCGACCGAAGAGGCGCAGCTCAAAGTCGCGGTGGATGTCGCGGAGCAGATTCGCGATTACTTCCACGGCATTCCTGCCCGCAGCGCGGTGAATATGCCCGCGCTGGCGCCGGAATTGCTGGCGACGCTCAAACCGTATATGACGCTCATCGAGAAGATCGGCAAGTTCCATGGGCAACTGCTGGATGGCGCGGTCCAGGCGGTGGAAGTCACCTACAACGGGGCGATAATCGAAGAAAACACCACCCCGCTCATCCCGGCCCTGCTGCAGGGGCTCTTCAGCCCCATTCTCGGCTCCTCGATCAATTCAGTCAACGCGCGTTACGTCGCCGAACAGCGCGGGGTGGAGATCAAGGAAGTGAAGAGCACGCAATCTTCCGGCTACGCCAGCCTGATCGCCGTCACCGTGCGCACCGAAACCGGCAAGCACGAGATTGCCGGCACGCTCTTCGGTCTCGACAATCCGCGCATCACTCGCGTCGATGATTACTGGGTGGAGATGTTCCCGGAAGGGCAATTCATCGTCGCCTATCACACGGACAAACCGGGCATCATCGGCTCGGTGGGCCAGATTCTAGGCGCGCACGATATCAACATCGCCGGCATGCAAGTCGGCCGTACGCACGCGCGCGGCAACGCCGTCATGGTGCTGGCCGTCGACGAGCATCCCACCGACAAAGTGCTGGATAAGATTCGCAACATCGCCGGCGTCGGCGATACGCGGTTGGTCGAGTTGTAATTTTTAGACAGTTTATGGGCTGCCGGCTTCCAGCCGACCCGTTACGAGGCCGGCTGGAAGCCGGCGGCCCATACCACTCGCTGATCTTTTATACTTGCTCGTCCGGCGGATCGACCGGCACCACCGTCGGCATGACTTTGCGTTCGATGCTGATGGTACACTCGGTGACCAATGCCGCCACCGCCCCGACCGCGGCCAGCGTGGGAGCAAACACCGCGCCGATCACCCCCACCGTCAACGGCAGCACCAGGATCGGCGTGCCTTCCTTGTCCTTGATGGTGATGGAACGCACGTTGCCTTCGCGGATCACCTCCTGAGTTTTCTGTACCAGTTGTTCACCCTTCACCTTCATCTCTTCGGTGAAATGCTCGTTCATGGCATCCTCCTTACCCGTCGCGCGAACCCGCAAGTTGGTTATTCCTATTTCGATTATACCCCTATGACTTCTATACAATCAAGGCAGTGCGTTGCTCCGCCATACGCCTAGAATTACTGATCCGTTCATTGGTTCGTGAAAATAAATCCGTTCATGCCTTGCCGACGCGTCTTCGCGAGTAGGTCAGGTATCCTCCGGTGCTCGCGGGGACGCTCGCGCGCCAGCAAGGCATGAACAATAGCCGGCAGCGGACTGCCGGGCTCCCAGAAGCAATTTTTACGAACCGATGAGCGGATCAGTAATGTCCTCGACACCCAAAATCGAAACCCGCAGCCCGATACCTGGCACCTGTTCTCCTTGACACTCATCGGATGCGCCGGTAGACTTGACAGCGTCGCGACCAATCTGCCACAAAGGACTATTCGATGCCCCACGAAGAATCGTTATTGATCGTCGGTACCGAATCAGATAACCCGTTTGCCATCGATATCGCCGTCTCGTGCGGCCAGATGACGGACATTGCCGATATCGTCTCATTGAAGACGTTTGCCAATTCCGAATTCTGCCCGCGTTTCATCAGTGATGAAGGCGATCTGCATGAAATCGGCAACAAACTCGCCGGGGCTTCGGTCGTCATTGTCTCGACCGTGTCGAGCGTACTCAGTCGCAACGAGCTGTCCTGGCGCACGCTATTGGTTGCGCGCGCCGCGAAAGACAACGGCGCGAAACGCGTGATGTTGGTTGAACCGAACCTGTTCTTCAGTGCGCAAGATCGCGGTCCGCGCCCCGAACATGGCAAGGTGGATTTTGACCGCCCACCGCAAGATTACAAGAAATTCGATGGCCAACCTTTCACCAGCCAGCTCTACGCGCAAATGCTCGCGCTGGCCGGCGTGGATAGCGTGCTGTCCGTTCACAATCACTCGATGTCCGTCCAACGGTTGTTTCAGGCCACTTTGCCCGGCGCTTTTTACAATTTGAACCCCGCCCCCGTCTATGTCGATTATTTGCGGAATTCCGACGTGACTCCCAGCCTGCACGCCGGCGACGGCTTGCTGATCTGCGCGCCGGATAAAGGCGCACGTTCCTTTTGTCAGGATATTCATGCCTTGCTGGGTATCGAATCGGTCGGGTTGCTGTTTCTCGCCAAACAGCGGCTGGGTGAGCGCAGCGTGAGCAGCTTCATCGACCGCGACTCCCCGTGCACGCTGGCGGATGTGGCGGGCAAAGACGTCGTGGTGTTCGATGACATGGTGCGCACCGGCTTTACGGTGATGGAATGCGCACGGCTGCTGAAACAGGCCGGTGCATCGCGGGTTGTCTTTTTTGCCACGCATTTCTTCCCCTCGCAGGAAGGACGCGAATACTTGAGCACACCGGAAATCGATGAAATCGTCACCACCAATACATTGCCGTCGGTCCTGAATCGCGACATGCAGGGACGCCTGCGCCGAAAATTCACCGTGCTCAAACTAGAACACTGGGTCGCCTGTCACATTCTGGAAGCGATGTGTCCGCACTCCGGCATCAGTTCCGATCCGTTGTATAGCATCGACATGTCGTCAAAGAACCCGCGCTGGACCACGATGGACCGTCATGCCGTCGGCCATCTCCCCCGCCCGCAAACGGTATAATAGCGATCAGCCTGCCTATCGTCCGAGCATTATTGTGAGCATCAAGGGAGACTCGAACTGCTCGCGAGGACGCTCGCACGCCAGGGGTTGAACTGTTACCACAAATCTTATCCGGATTGGACTGCAACTCCATGGCATGGCCCGCGTATAAGTTATTAGGAAGGGGCAGCAACAGTGGCTGACACGGAAGAGGGACGATTGCTGGCGCAGGCACAGCGCGGCGATCAACTCGCTTTTGCGTCTCTGGTGCAATTGCACCAGCAGCGAGTCTTCGCGCACTGTTACCGTCTGCTAAACAATAGCGTCGAGGCAGAGGATCTGTGCTCGGAGACGTTTTTGCGCGCCTATCAGCACCTGCGCGAATTGCGCGCAGATCCGTCGATTATACATTGGTTGTTGCGGGTGGCGCAGAATCTGGCCATCTCCCAACTGCGCAAGCGCGTGATGCGACCGATGATCGATCTGGAGGATATCGGCGAATACCCGTCAGACCAGCCGTTGCCGGAGGATCAGGTGGTCGAGCACGGACGGCAGGAAGTGGTGAAAGCCTGTCTGTCCCACCTCTCGCTGAAGGAACGGACGGCGGTGTTGATGTTTTATCTCGAAGAGCGCCCGTTGGAGGAAATAGCCCGCGTGCTTGGGTGTGGAGTGGCCGGCGCCAAAAGCCGTGTCCACCGTGCCCGGCACCGTTTGAAAGCCCTGGTGATGGCCGCGCTGGGTGAAGAAATCCCCCAGCCAATGGTAGAAAAGGGGCAAATACCATGATGTCTAATCGGAAGATCGCTGAAGAAGCATTAACGGACCCCGCGCTGACCGCGCTGTTGCAGGATACGTTCGCCCATGATCCCAGTTTGGCGGATGCCCCGGGACGCACGGAACGGATAATGCGCTTTGTGTTATCGGCACCGCGTTCTACCCCCTGGGTGGGGTGGTCGCTGCTGGGATGGACCGCCGGCGCGACCGCGATGGCCGCGACGCTGCTGCTGCTGATATTTCATGCCACCCAATTGCCGTTGATCGAGAGTCCGCAGTTCGCGACCGCTCCGGCGCAAGTTGCGATACCCACCGCGGTACCGCCAACGAAGTCACCGGAAAAACCGTTCGATATCGCGGCGCGGCTACCACACCCCGCGGTACGCGATGAATCCGCCTGGGAATGGAAATCACCCACGACGACGGTTGCGGTACAACCACCGAGTCCGTGGATGAAACCGGAGGAGATCAACACGCCGTCGGCGACGTTGGATGGACGGGTGGATGTTGCCGAAGACACTACCGTCCGCACTGCGTCGGCACTCAATACCGCCGGTTCGGCCGCTTACGCGGCGGGTGATTATGAGACGGCCTATCAGGCGTATGCGGAATCATATGAAACGCTGCCAACGCCTGACACGATATTACGCAGCGGTCAGGCCTTGCAGAATCTGGCGCAAGAGGAGCTGACACCGGAGGGGTAATCCCCTGGAATGGGGACATATTATGCAACTGATTCGATCGACAATTTGGCTAATGACGCTATTATGCGTCAGCGCGTTGCTCCCGGTGGTGGCGCAACAGCAGCAACCCGCCGGCGCCATGCGGTTTCTGTATGGTCGGGTGGTGTCAGTGGATGCCAACCGGCAGCTTGCCCAGGTGATCCTGCTTTCTCACGTCACCAACCTGGATGCGCCGGGAAAAGTGCCCGATGAGATGGCCCAGCAGGCCGCCGCGCTGACCGTACAGGCCACGCGCCTGGAAACCAAAGGGAAATCCGCGCAACGTCTCCGTCAGCAAATCGATAAATTGCTACACTGGCGCGAAATTGACCAGACAATCGCGACCAACATCACGCCGCTTAGTGGAGTGCAGCGGGTCAGCCTGGATCAAGTGACGCTCCGTATGCGCCTGCGCGCCTCGGTAAGCGTGAACGGCACCCTGGCGGACCAGGTCGTTCCCGATCATGCGACGGCGACCAAAGATATCGTACAGGTGGGTAAACGCGTTTCACCGATCATTCGCCGCTTACCGGCCGTGTCGCGCAATGACAGCACCTATTTCGAAGTCGTCGGGGAAGTGGTTCAGCTCAATCCGCTGACGTTGGCGGTGCAGGGGAAGACCATTGTCATCGCTACGCCGCCGCAAGTGTCCTTTGTCCAACAGACGCCGATTACCGCACGCGATCTGACCCCCGGTCAGCGGATAGTCGTGCGGGCCGGCATGGTGAACGATCTCAAAGTCGCTTCGCTCAATCGTATGCTGGTCCTCTCCCTCCACTCCGACCTCCCGTTCGAACTGAACGATCTGGTAGAGTAAAGCTGACGCGAGCGCACCGGGGCCGTCTCAAGACGGCCCCGGTGCGCTCGTGCCCGTAGGCACGCGAAACGCCTACACCGCAAAATGCAACGACGCGAGCAAAGCGAATGCCAGCAGATAATGGCCGTAGCTATTCAGATGCACGCCATCGAGCGTGAAACGAAAGTTCGGATCGCGCGCTTGCGCTTGCCGGATCGCTTCTAGAAAGACCGCATTGACATCCACCACCTGCGCGCCTTCCGCAAACGCGATTTCGCGGATCGCGTCATTGTACTTTTGTAGCGCCAGATTCCGCTCGTTCGTCAATTCCTCGCCGTCTACCGTGGTGGTGCAACACACCAGCGTGGCCTTGGTGTCCTTCAAACGCAGCAGCAGCTCACGATAATAATCTCGAAAACGTCCGATCGGCGTGCCGATGCGTTCGCTCTCCACGTCGTTCAGACCGATGCTGATGATGATCCACGTCGGATTCGGCGTGTTATCCAACACATCGCGTCCCAGCCGTCCCAGCAGATCGCCGATGCGATTCCCCCCCACGCCGCGCGTCAGATATTCGATTTTCCGCTCCGCATAGCGCGCCGTCACCATCGCCGGCACCAACTGCGCATATCCCTGTGGATCCTCGGTATTGCCGTCACCGAGAAACATCACCCGCTCACCATCACCCCAGGCAAATTCCTGCGCCATACGCGCCTCCCCTCAGCATTCCGCTACTGAGTAGGATTATTGCCGTATTACGCAAGGATTGCCGTCCCCCACGTCCCCTTCCCGTCTCGTTTCGTCGCAACAACGCACAAGTGGGCAGAAGATGTGCTACAGGATTAGCACTGGAGTCAGCCAAACGGCTCACCTGTTACCGCGCTTCCAAGCGAAATACCCGCGTTCCCGGCTCGCGCATGGTGAAGGTAATGGCGGTGACTTTCGGCGCGACCAATCTGCCGGTGATGACATCCCACACGCGATACACGCCGGGGAGTTCGATGCGCTTCGCGCCCGGTTGGATCGAATGCAGCGCCACAATGGTGCTGTCGGCCAGCAACACGTCGCCGGACCGGCTATAAATGTGTTCGCCCGCATAGCGCGCCAGGTTGCGCCACAGATCGGCGGGAATGGGCACGGCGGTGGTGAAGACGGACGCCCAATCGCCCGCGCCTTTCCCCGCACCGGCGCCGTGGCCGAACTCCTTCACCGCCAACCCGGTACAGTTCAGTCCCAGTTTCGTCCACGCCGCGCCCAGGGGAGTGCCATCCTTCGGATAGAGCGCCGGCCCATACGCCAACGGACCACCGATGACCGTATCCGCCTTCAGGCCGGCAGTGAGCGGATGAGTGAAGTTGTCGATCAGGATGCGCCGCTGCACATTCGCCGGCACCAATGGATCGAATTGGAAGCCGGTGAGCCGTGACGCCGAAGCGATGGACAGCTTACTGCCATCCGAGATACCCGATCCTGGCCCCCACAGTACTACATTGCCGTCGCGGAACACCTTCTCTTTCAGCAGCGCCAGCCGCGCGTCATCGACTTTGAAGAGATTGGGGAAGTAAAATACCTTATGCTTGGGGAAATTCGGTTGTTTCAAGTCGTCGAACAGGTAGATGCGATACGGCACGCCGCAACGCGACAGCCCCATCTTCACTTCCCACATGATCGCCTCGTTCAAATAGTTGCCGGAACCGTTCGTTTCCAGCACGGCATTATCGTCGACGATCATCGCGATGCCCGGCACATCTTCATGCTTCCAGGTGATCGATTCACGCACCACCTCCACCTGGCGAGCGATGATCTGCTGAATACGCGCATTGCCGAACCAACCGTCAGGTTTTCCGCACAGATCCATCCAGTAGGAATGAAAACCACGGGTGAACGAGGTGGCGAAGTTGCGCCAACTAATGGCAGCGTATTCCTGCTCATCCCGCGCCATCCCGTATCCGCCGTGATCAGTATCGTTATTGTAGGTGCGTTGATCCATTTCACTGAGGAAGAATTTACCGCGCAGGATCATCGAATCGGCAATGCCTTCGGGTTCATAGACGCCCCCCATCCCGCGCACCTGGTAATCATGCGGAGTAACCAGTCCGTCGAAACCGGGGGTATCGAACATCGATGCCACGTTCAGATAGCCGCCACCGCTCATCATCTCCGGATAGGCCGGCCACCAGGAGTTGTTCGTCTCGAAGAAACCCGCCAGGTTCCATCCCTGCATCGGCATTTTGAACGCGTCATACAGGCACAGCTTGCGGCCGCCGCACGCGTCGTGCGCCGCACGCATAATGCCCGTATAGCCGTCATGCACCAGTCGCGCGACCAATTCCAGATAGTCTCGTCGCGGTTGATTTTCCGTCGCCGGTTGCCAGTACGTCAGCGCAGCCATTTGTCGCTGCGGTCCGAGCAAGGGGTCTTTCGGCACCTCGATCGTGGCGAAGGTGAGTGTCTGATCATGATACGCCGCGCGCAATGCTTCGATGGTGCCGTATTTCTGCTGTAAAAAGGCACGCCACTTCGCGGTCATCGGCGCGCTGTGATCGTATAGATTATTGGTATACATCCCACCGTAGGTGCCTTCGCCGAACATCCCCGCCCAATACCCGAGCACGCGGTTGCCCCACGGTTGCGCCTCGATATAGCCGATCTCCGCCGCGGCTTCGCGCGCCAGACACTGCCAGCACAAATCGGACGCCAGCGAAGGAGCATCGATTGCTTTCCCCTCTTCGTCCACCGCCAGCTGGTCTTTATGCAACTTTTTCCACGACTGCGGAGGATTGGACTGAATCTCGCGCACGAAGAGCCAGGCATTCGGGTCAGTCTTATCGAGCAGTTGGATTTGTTCTTCGAATGATGGGCGTCCTCGCTCGACTTCCGGGGTAAGCGGCGTGTTGCTGATGGTGTCGCCTTTCCAGAACTGCGATGCCGCCCATCCTTCCCCGGCGGCGAAAGGCCGGCAGATGAAATACGCCCCCATCTTGTGCGGCGCAAACCACGGCACCTGGGCCATGAAGTGCGGCGTCGAAAAGCCGATCGGGCTATACATCGGCAACGGCAACGGCTTTCCGTTGACAAAGATTTCCGGTCGCCCGTTAAATCGTTTCACCTCCACCGAAACCTTCTCTCCCGGCGCCGGCGGCGCAGCGAAGGCGGCACAGAGCGTGAGCAACAGCATCACCGGGATCAACCAGCGCAATACACGCATGACTTGTTTCTCCTTATTCGGGTTTCAGGTTTTAGTCCAGTCGGTCCAACTGGGCTGGCAGGTCGGACAGACAGCCAGCGCCGCCTAGCATGACCAATAGCCCACTACGAACTCTGGTGAACGTTTATCAGGTAGTCATCTGCACCTGCCGCACGCTCAACGCCGGCAGCTCGATCATTTGGGATGAAGCGCCTTCGATCTGCACCGCTTGCGGTTGATCGGTAATATTCACCAACCAGAGCACCAAGCTCTCGCCGGTTTTTACCGCAAAAGCACGCACCGGGCAAGGCAACGGACCGGCGCAGGTAACCGTATAGATCGGGCAACCGTGTAATACGGCCAGGGCGCCGATGACCGCATCAGCACCGGCACCGACGGCAAAGCCCGCCTCCCCCACCCCCGCGCGCGCCAATTCGCCGGCCAACGCCGCCACCCAGGCAGCGGCGAAGTATTCCGAGTTGCGTGGATCGGACACGGTGCGCGGATAAGGAGAATCGAAACTGATCGGCGCAACGCGCAGCAGCGCAGCAGGGGCAAAGCCGCGTACGGTTGCCGCTTGATCCGCCACCGTGGTAGTGTTCTCCATAAAGGTGTCGTCATCCGGCATGTGCGCGGCGGGATTGAATGCCCATCCCACTTGCACAGCATCAAGATACGGATCGCGCGCGCGATTCAAGGTCACGAAGGTGGGCGCCGGCTCATCCGCATTAGCCACCCATATTGCCGGCATCAGCGTTCCCGTCGCCGCACCGAGGGTAACGCGGGTGACAGACTCAACCGGCATCTGCTGTCTTGGCGGGCCGGTGACGCTAAGCGTGAGCGTCTCGCCGTATGTCTGTCCCGTCGGCACAGCGGGATACGCATAAGGCAGCCAGCTCAGCGCCTTGTATGAGCTGTCGCAGAAATTTCGCTGATCCTCCATATCGACCCGCGCACCGATGACCGCGCAACTGACCGTCACGCCATCCGCGGTGGTGTAGCGCAAGGTATGAAAATCGCACGCGAACAGTTCACGTGGATCGATGGCCACCGGAAAGATATCGGCGGTAACGGCGCCGGACGGATGAACGGTCTCGAATGCCTGCCCAGCCAGCGCTTCCGTGCCATAGAGGATATTCAACCCGATGCGTGGCGAGGAAAACGCTTCCACCGCCTCGCCTTGCACCGTGAACGTGATGGTGCCATCCGCCGCGCCGACAATCTCGCCCGACCAGCGGTAATGGGCAAACGGATTTTGCGCCACCGCTTCCAGCACGATGCGAAAACTATCGCGTTCCTGCTGCACTTCCTGGCGACTGAACACCGGCATCGCGGTGTCCCAATGCGTGTCACGTACGGCAAAATAGATCCGCCGGACGATCTCCTGCTCCCCCACGTGCAAGTAGCGCAATTCGCCGTCCTGATATTTCACCCGCACCGGCCCCGCCTGCAGCCACACCGTCACCGGCGCGTCCCGCGCTTCCCCATATAGCTCAATATCGCTTTGCATCGTCTTCTTCCTTTATTCTTCGCAGGATAGCAGCATCAACTATGCGGATGTGAAGGATACTAACACCGATTCCATCATCCCACAACAAGGCAAAAGAGTTTTTTTCATCGATCCGCCAAAACCCTTGACCCCGTCGCCACGACCGGCTATACTATCCCCGTCACGACCCGCAACCTGCGGTGTCTTCATGGCCCTGTAGCTCAGCCTGGTAGAGCAGCGGACTGAAAATCCGCGTGTCGCTGGTTCAAATCCGGCCGGGGCCACCATTCTTCTCAAATTCCACGTTTTGGCGAAGTCCGTTACTGCAAGAAGGCATGTTACAGCAATGGACTTTTACGGGTACAGTAGCGGACTCATAAGCAACGGACTTTTGCGTATCCCCACCGGAAAGGGTTCGGCATCCGCCATTCCTCTTTGACTAATTACCATTGACTGGCGAGGGCTTGAATACCCAAACTCGTCAGTGCGACCACCGCCCAGACGGCCAGCCCCAGCAGGATGGGCCGCGGCCCGGTCTTCAACATGGCACGAAGGTTGGTTCCCAGTCCCACACCGGCCAATGCGATGACGATCAGGAATTTTCCCGCCGTATTGCACCATCCCGGCACTACCGGTCCCAGGACGCCCAGGGTATTCAGAATCGCCGCTCCGAGAAACGCCAGGATAAACCATGGGAAGACTTTCGTCAGTTGATAGTGCCCGGTCCCTTTCGCCTTACGCGCCATCAACACGGCAAAGGCGAGCGAGATCGGTACGATCATGGTCGTGCGGGCCAGCTTAGTGATGGTAGCATACTCTCCGGCATGCTGACTATAAGAGTAGCCGGCGGCCACGACGGACGAGGTATCGTTGATCGCGGTACCCGCCCAGATGCCAAATCCGGTATCGCTCAAGTGTAGCAGATGGCCAACAAGCGGAAAGACGACCACGGCAACGACGTTAAAGAGAAAGACCGTGGAAATGGCAAAGGCGATGTCATCATCCTCCGCTTGAATGATGGGAGCAACGGCGGCGATGGCTGATCCGCCACAGATCCCCGTGCCCACGCCCACCAGGGTGGCTAGTGTCGGATGCACCCGCATCAGTTTGCCGATGAGAAAGGCTGCCAGCAGCGCGGTACTCAGGGTCACCAGCATCACGACCAACGATTCGCGTCCCGTATGCCATACTTGCCCCAGACTCAGGCCCCCACCGAGTGCGACAATAGCCGCCTGCAACACTTTCTTGCTACAGAAGGTGATACCCGGTTTCGTTACCGGGGCCATCCGCCAGATATTCCCCACCAGGATGCCCAGGAGGATCGCAAAAACCGCACCGCCGATCAACGGCAGCCATGCCCCGAGCCAGGCGGCGACCAGCGCGATGCCCAGGCACGCACCAATGCCGGGCAAGTTATTCACGCAGGAAGGCGGCGCTAGTACCTTTGCAACTGCAGTCGGTTGTTGTGAAGTTTCGATATCCACGCCATGTGCCTCCAGACGACGGTAACGATGAATTCCCCGCCATCATAGCATGACTCTCCCCCGGCGAACAAATACAACATATCTATGAGTTTATGCGAAAAGGTGATGGCACAAAGCTTGCCGTGAAGGAATCATAAGATAATCGTTCGGCGCATGATGCTGTTGCGATTAAGAATTTGGGAAGAGGGCTGAGAACAGAACTGATCCGGACACATGACAATCACACTACTCTCCCGCCTTACTTTCTCGGCGTTGGTCGATGCCTGCGCGAAAGACTTCGACGGCGTGCGTGACCGGGCGATTATTCTGCTGATGATTGATAGCGCCTGGCATCTCAATCGACCATAGCTCCCTGCGCACGCAATGTTTCGCGCAATCTTTCCGGATTCACCTGTCGCACGGGGATGTTGTCGCGCAAGGCGAGTACGGCGGCGATCCCGGCGGCCTGGCCGGTGGCGGAGGCGAGGGGTTGGATGCGGGTGGCGGAATGGGCTTCGTGGGTGGTGGAGATGGGGCGACCGGCGACCAATAGCCCTTCGACTTGCAGCGGCAGCAGGGCGCGGTAGGGGATGGAATAGTATTCGCCGTAGGGGACTTCCTTGATCACCGTGCCGGCGCCGGCGGGATTGTGGATATCCACCGGATAGGCGCAGAGCGCGACGGCATCGGGATATTTGGTCAATCCGAGCAATTCTTCCTCGGTCACCACATGCTCACCGATGATGCGCCGGGTTTCGCGCACGCCGACCTGCGTGCCGGTCATCAGCAGATACGCGTTTTCGAAACCGGGCACGGTCGAGGTCAACCAATCCACCATCTCGCGCACCTGATGTTGCGCTTCGATCTCCGCCGCGGTGAGGTCGTCGCGGTCGGTGCCGAGGAAATTGAGCAGGCGAGTGGTGTTGAAGTGCACCTGATCGGGGTGCGGGGTGTCGAACCAGAGCACGTTCTCGCGCGGATTTTCCAGCAGGCCGGCGGCTTTATCGCGCGCGTAGAGGGTATTGATCTCCTCGCGCGACGGCAGGCGCCGCATCTCGACGCCGCCCATGCGAAAGTGCATGCTCATCGGCATCACGCGCCCATCGCTCTCCCGGCCGATGACAAACGGCGCGCCTGACCGCGCGGCGATATCGCCGTCGCCGGTGCCATCAATCACCACCCCAGCGGACAGCTCTTCCCGACCGGATTTGCTGTGGGTGATCAGTCCTGTCACCCGGTCTCCCGCCATCAGCACGTCGCTGATGAAGGTATGCAACTGCAGCGTCACCCCGGCTTCCAGACACATCGCCAGCCAGCTTTGTTTGACGCCTTCAATATCGAACCCGATATGCCCGATGCCGCTGATGTGCGTGCCGCGTTGATAGCCGTAGGGATAGTGCGCCAGCCGCTCCAATAGCTCACCCCAGATACCGGCGATTACCGGGCGCTCGCCGGCATAGTGGCTCATGAAGGGAAAGACGAAGCCGGCGGTGGCCATACCGCCGAGGAAGCCATAGCGTTCGACCAGCGTCACTCGCGCGTCCAGGCGTGCCGCCGCCACCGCGGCAGAGACTCCCGCCGGACCACCGCCGGCCACGACAATATCGGCAGTTGATGTGGTTGTCGGTTCCATATGTCGGTAATCCTTTGTTCCGGAACCGCAGATTACGCAGATTACGCAGATTAAGATATTTAATTCTGCGAAATCTGCGTAATCTGCGGTTACAATATTTGCGCCAGCACCACCAGATTGGGCGAGGTGGCCGGAGTGTATGTCTCGCGTTGGAAGCTGCCGTAGCAGTCGATGCGGGTGAAGCCGACGCGTTGCAGGGCGAGGCGAAGGGTGTCCTGGGTTAGCGGCAGGTGGGTGGTGCGTTCGACGTGCTGCTGCCAGCCGTTTTCGCCGGTGAGGGTGATAAGGGTGAACTCCGCCTTCCCGCGCACGATGCGATGCTCGCGCAGGAAGAGGTAGTCGCGGTCATCGCGCCGGCGGCTGACCAGCGGCAACCAGCGCGAGTTCTCGATGAGCAGGCGGTCATAATTGAGCACTTGCATGCAGAGTAACCCGCCGGGCGCGAGAACGGTGGCGATGTTGCGCAAGGCGGTGTGCAGACCGCGAGCGTGGCGCACGTGGGCCAGCGTGTTGCCCAGCACGCTGACAAAATCGAAGCGCTCGGTCAACGCCGGCAGATCGGCAAACCCGCCGGCCACGAAGCGCGGGTTGTCGCCGGCGGTTAATGCGCGCGCGGTGTCCAGCAGGGGTTCGCTCGGATCGATCCCGACGACGTGTGCGCCAAGTTCGGCGAAGGTGCGCGCATGATGCCCGGTCGCGCAGCCGATATCGAGGGCGCGCTCGAGGCGCTGTTCGCGAAAGAGCTCCGCGAAAAAGGGACGCTCCCGTGCCAGCCGTGCCGGCCAATCGACCATGATGTCGTAGGTGTCGGCCATGCCGGCATACGGATCGCTCATCGCAGCTCCCCTATCCGCGCTTTCGCGTCGCGCACCATCTCCAGAAATAACCGATGCACACGTGTATCGTCGGTCAGTTCGGGATGGAACGCGGCCGCGAGCAGATCGTTTTCGCGGACCAGCACCGGATGACCGCCCACTTCGGCCAGCACTTCGACACCCGGTCGAATATCGGTAATGAAGGGGGCGCGAATGAAAACGGCGCGCACCGGCGGACCCACAATGCCTTTCACCGGCAGGTCATCTTCAAAGCTATCGATCTGACGCCCGAAGGCATTACGGCGAACGGTGATATTCATCAGTGCCAGGCGGGGTTGCTCGCTATCTTCGATCTCCTTCGCCAGCAGGATCATCCCGGTACAGGTGCCAAAGATCGGCTTACCTTCCGCGGGAAAGTGCTGCACCAGTTCCATCAGCCCGAAGCGCGCCAGCAGCTTGCCCACCGTGGTGCTTTCGCCGCCGGGAATAATTAGCCCATCCACTCCGGCAATCTCTTCGCGCGTCTTCACCGGCACCGCGGTACCGCCTGCCTTCCGGATCGCTTCAACATGCTCCCGCACATCGCCCTGTAATGCCAATACGCCGATGACTACGTCCATTGGTGCCCCACAAATCGAAAAATAAACCGTGGAGGAGATGCAGGATAGAATATACAGGATCCAGGATGTCGGATGCGGAATAATTCCATAGCCCCCTGTCCCCACAGCGATGCTGTGGGCTATGGAATTCACCGTTATCCCGCTCCTCGCGGATTCTATCCTACGTCCTGCTTATCCCCAACTCGGTTCACATACGCGGGTTGCGCTTCTCCCGTATCCTGCTATCCTGTATCCTGTATCCTGTATCCTGCTTTCCCCGCTTCCGTCGCCTGTCAGTATACTTGCCCGTGGAATGCAAGTCCAGTGTGGGGACGGATTTTTGACACGTGTCTGATGGGAGGGTAGAATACCGATAGGAAATTGCGCGGGGCGATTTAGTACATTTTCCGCGTGATTGATTCCGATGTCGTTCCCTATGCAAGGAGATGCCCGTGTCGCTGGCCGAAGGACTGAGTAAACTGCACGAAGTGCAAAAGATCGACACCCAGATTTATCAGCGTGAGCAGACGCTCAAAACGCTGGATTCCGGTGAGGGTCTGAAGCAGCAGGCGATCGAGTTGATGAAACGCCACGATCTCGCCAGCGCCGAACTGCGCCGTTTGCAGGGAGCGCAAAAGAACGATGAACTGGCGTTGAAAAGCGTGGAAGAAAAGCGCGCGGCGGTCCATAATAAATTATACAGCGGCAAGGTAAATAATCCGAAAGAGTTATCCGACCTGGAAAAAGACGAGCAGATGATCGATACGCAGATCGGCCATCATGAAGAATCGCTGCTAGAATTGATGGAGCAAGTGGAAGGCGCGCAGGCGAAAGAATCCACGCTCTCCGCGGAGTTGGAAGCCGGTAAACGCCGATGGAAAGAAACGGTCGCCCGCACGCAGGCGGAGACCGCGCGGTTGCAGCGAGAAATCGCCGAATTGCGCCCGGTACGCGAACAACTGGCCGCGCAAGTGGAAAAACCCTTGTTGCGCCGCTATGACGACATCCGCACGCGAAAAGAAGGCATTGGCCTCGCGGTGACCGGCAACGATACCTGCCCGGCCTGCCACGTGAAGCTGACGCCGCAAACCCGCGAACGCCTGCAAGAAGGCGAAGACCTGACCTTTTGCGATAACTGTGGGAGGATGCTTCTCTGGCAGGGATAGCAAATAGCCTGGTCGAGGCCGGCATCGAGCATCCAACCGTGCGTCAACCTCGTCCGCCCGCCGTGCGTCGGGGACGAGAATTCGCGCTGCTGCTGCTGGTCACCGCCATCATCGGCGCCGGCTACTGGGTGGTATGGCAAGCCTATCTTCCGGTCTGGAAGACACAATTTCACCTCGTCCCCTGGCGATTTTTTTTGCCGCCGGTGCTGATGCTGCCGGCCTGGTGCCTCATCGCCGGTGCGCTGTCCCGGAAACGCAGCCGCGAAACGTTGCTGCTGCCGACCGTCGCGCTGCTGTGCGGGCTGGGATTGCTGCTCCTGTTGCGATTGGCGGGGGGAGCGGCGACGCAGGAACTGCAACGCGCGCACGAAAAGCTCGGTCCGCTCTTCTATCACCTCTATCACAAGCAGCTTATCTCCTTCGGCATCGGCCTTGTTGTCCTCTGGGTGATGATTCTCGGCTGGAAGGATTACCGGCTGCTGAGCCGTCACAAATACGTGATCGCCTTCACCACGGTCGCATTGCTGCTGGTGATGACACTGTTCGGGCACGCCGTCGAAGGCCAGCAGGTAGCATTGCGGCTGGGACCGCTGGCCTTTCAACCGCACGATGTGGTGAAATTCCTGATGGTGATCTTCCTCGCCGCCTATCTGGTGGATAAACGGGAATTGATTCAGGTCGCTTCCGGGCGTTTCGGCATGTTCACGCTGATGGATTTGCGGTACATGGGTCCGTTAGTCGCGCTGTGGATATTGGTGCTGGCGATCGTCATCCGGCACGACGACCTGGGTGCCGCGATGCTGCTTTTCGGCTCTTTCCTCGGCGTGCTTTACCTGGGCACCGGACGGCTGAATTACGTCATTTTCGGGTTGTTGCTGGCGGTGGCCGGCGCGCTGGCGGTGTATTGGCATGTTCCCCGCGTGCAGACGCGGGTCGCCGTCTGGCTGAATCCCTGGCCGCAATACGATCGCAAAGGCTATCAGATTTGCCAATCGCTGATGGCGCTGGGCAGTGGGCGCGCCATCGGCGCGGGATTGGCCGGCGGCTTCCCCGAGCAGGTGCCGGCGGTCGAGACGGACATGATCTACACGGTGGTCAGCGAAGACCTCGGACTGCTGGGCGCGGTCTTCGTCATCGCGGTCTATCTCGTCCTGGTGGGCCGCATCTTCCACGTCGCCATGCAGGCGGAGGATCCCTTCGGGCGACTGCTGGCAGCGGGATTGGCGGTCACCTTCGCCGTGCAAACGTTCACCATTCTCGGCGGCGTCACCAAACTCATCCCCCTCACCGGCATTACCTTGCCATTCCTCAGCTATGGCGGCACCAGCCTGGTGGTAAATTTGATGCTGGTGGGCGTGGTATACAAGGTGTCGGAAGCAGCGGAATAATTCACAGGGTTCATCTGTCATTTCGCGTAAATTTTATACCCAGTTCGCAATTTTGAGGGTGTGAGCGCAGTGAGCCCCGCCGGGTAACAGCTAAACCTCAGTGAGGTGCACCCCTTCCCAAAACACCATAACTCTCATCCATCCGTCCAATTAGTCCGATCACCACCCCCAGACGACCGAAAACCCGCCCCGGTCACTTTTCGTTTAAAACCGGTGCGAGCAAAATTTTCCCTATGCGTCTCTGAAAGTGCTCTGCCCCATCAGCGATGAGGTCGTAGTCCTCGCCCATGGTACCTGACCAGCGCGGTCAGGTTGAGGGAGGCCCTCGCTGCCGAAGCAGCGAGCCCGCTGTCACCAGCGGTGATCCACTCGGTCGGCAGTAAACTGCTCAGAGTGGCAAATATGTCCGTGCTCAATAGTCCGGTGAAGGTCTATCGCACGCATATTATCACCCGCGCTAACTATAGGTTTAGCCGGGGCGAGTCAGCGGCCTCCCGAATATAAAAGCCCTCCATGGCCGTTTCCGGGGGCGAGGAGCTACGAGCCTGCCACTCGACCAAAGCGCAATCAATGGCCGCGGCATTCCCGTCCATACCTCATCGCTGATGGGGCAGTACCGTGTTGACCGCCGTCACCCGCTGGGTACCACACCAGGCGACTTTGCTCAACAATTACATTGTACCCGTTCCCGAGTATAACTAAACCTAAATATGCCATACTAGAATATATTTTTGTATAATTATTAGTATTACAGCTAAACAGCACCATCCATGACCGCCAACGCACACCGAGCAACTCTGCAAATGCGCTTTAATTATACTCCTTTCCAATAACTTAGTCAAATCCACATTTGTAGTACGGCGCTGCAGCACCGCTTTCACACGCCCTCCCACGTCAACGCATATTAAGCTCGTAGTAGCGCCGCCGCCGCAGCAAGGCGCGTCCAGCAGCCACTCACCCAATCGTAAACCTGATCGGTAAATATGGAGTGCGGCGCCGCCGCGCCGCTTTCACACGCCCTCCCACGTCAATGCATATTGGGCTCGTAGTAGCGCCGCCGCCGCGGCAAGGCGCGTACAGCAGCCACTCACCCAATAGTAAACCTGATCGGTAAATATGGAGTGCAGTGCCGCAGCACCGCTGTTGCATCTGTACGAATTGATCACCACCCCCTCATCGAGAACGATACGGTGACACCAAAGCGGGGCTGCGCCTAAAAGAGGAAGGCGGTCGGCGTAAAGTTGGTTTCTGATGAGGGTATTGAGAAGCACGCTGAAGCGCGCTTTGACCGCAGACAACGCTTTCTTCACGCTGTGGCGTTCGCACATTCAAATTGACGGACTACCAGGGTTTGGAGGCGGGCTAGCAGCCTGTTCAGTGTAAGCTAATGTGACCTGACCGCGACTACGGATGGCTTACGATTCGATGGCATCGACTTCCGCCGGTTGTGGTTCTTTGTGCTGGTTATGGCTTTGCCGGTAAACGATAAAGAAGTAGAGACCGATGACGATGGCCCCGAAGGTGATAGAGGCCAGGGTCAGGTTGTGCAAGGCTTGCCGGGTACCCGCGGGTTCGCCAAAGGCGCTGTGCCGGACGATGATCGCCATATCTTTAGCCATGACCATCCCGAAGATCGTCAGCATGGTGCACCAGAGAAATCCGCCGATCAATGACATCAGCGTGAAAGTGCGAAAGCGCATGCCGGCAATCCCCGCCGGGATGCAGATGACATGACGCAGGCCGGGCAACAGCGCGGAGAAGAGCACGCTGACGGCGCCGTAGTTGGCGATCCAGCGTTCGGCTAACTCGAGTTTCCCCTCTGAAATCAGGCAGTATTTTCCGCAGCGCAAAATCAACGGGCGCCCCACCCCCCGCGCGATCCAGAAGAGCGCGGCCACGCTGATATAAAAGCCGAAGGTGCCGGCGAGAATTACCAGCAAGGCCAGACCGATGGCCAGCAAGGGATTACCCTGGCTTACTTTATAGACTTCAGTATAGGATGCCGGAGGGATCACCAATTCGCCGGGAAAAAACAGCATCATCATAAACATCACACCTGGAATGCCGATCTGTTCGAGCTTATCCAGGTAAGTTGTCAACAAGCGTTCAAAGAGAATCTGCACCCGCGAAACCCCTTTTCCTTCCCCGACCCTGATAGTAGCATTTGATTGCGTTGTCTGAATGTATTATACCATGCCGGACGAGTTATTAGTGAGTAGGGAAGAAAACTAGCCAGCGCAGGCAATTTGTGGTTTCATAGGCGGGTGGAATTACGCAGGTTACAATTAGACGATTTCCGCAATTATGCCCGGCTCGAGCTGGAGGTGGCGGCGGGAATGCACGTTTTTGCCGGGGCGAATGCCCAGGGAAAGACCAACTTGCTGGAGGCGGTGTATCTGGCGGCAACCGGACGTTCCCCCCGCACCAATCAGGAAAGCGAACTGATCCATTGGGAGCGTGAGATCGCGCGCGTGACGGCGGATGTTGTAAGTGAACGGCGCGGCGCCTTTACGATCGAAGTGTCGCTGGGACGCAAAGTACCCGCGCTGGAGCCGGAAAAGCGACGGGGCGGGACAGTGGAGAAGCGTTTCAAAGTGAATGGCACACCGCGCGCTGTCAGCGATCTGGCCGGTCTGGCGCCGGTGGTGCTCTTTCTGGTCGACGACCTGGAGATCATTCGCGGCGAACCGGCACGACGGCGGGAGTTCTTAGACACCGATCTTTCCGCGCTCAGCCGCACCTACCAGTGGGCGTTGCGGCAATATGGGCGCGTGGTCGATCAGCGCAACAAGCTGCTGAAAGATATTCGCGAAGGGATGGGTGATCCGTTCGCGCTCGGACCGTGGAACGAACAGTTGGCGACCTTCGGTGGCCGCGTGTTGGAAGTGCGCGCACGCTTTGTCGCCGATCTCAACCGCGAAACGGCACCGGTCTATCAGGGATTATCCGCTTCGACGCAGGAGATGACGCTGGCCTATCAGCGGGAATGGAGCGAGGAACCGGTGGGCGAAGGCACGCGAGACGACTACGCACGGTCGATCACCGCGGCGGTGCGCGAGATGGAAGGCGAGGAGATTCGCCGGGGTTCCAGCCTGGTCGGCCCGCATCGCGACGACATCAGCGTGCTGGTGGACGGCAAAGATGTCCGCCGTTTCGGTTCGCAAGGCGAACAGCGCACGGCGGCCTTGGCGCTGCGGGTGGCGGAATGCCGGCTGACCCGCCAACTGGTCGGCGAACCCCCGTTGCTGCTGCTCGACGATGTCCTGTCCGAACTGGACCATTCCCGTCGCGCCGCCCTGCTCGATCATCTGGCGCCGATGGGACAGGTGCTTCTCACCACCACTGATGTCGATGCCTTCGGTCTGCCCGCCCACACGGCGGTGCGCATTTCACAGGTGGCGCATGGGGTCGTGGCGTAAACGCGGCTATTGAATAAATCCGATCCCGCCGGTGCCATGATGGAAGTTGCTGAAGGCATTGATCACGACGCTGACGCCGATACTGCGCTCGACGGCGCGGTAGGAAAGAGCATACCCGAGGCAATCCTGCATATAGATGGCAGAAATGCTGTAATCGCGCTGGAAGCCGGAGGGCAGATCCACGCGATCCCATAGTCCCAGTCGCCAGGGACTGCCTTTACCCAGCGGAATTTCAATATCCGAATACAACTCATCGTTTGCGATCACGCGGTCGAACAGGAATGGCGTGAAACCGCTCTGTTGCGCATGCACGAGCGAAAAGTTGAAATAGGGATCTTCTTTCGCGCGGCTTTCCAGCGCCAACACGAGTTCGGTCACGCCGTGCGTGCCGGTCGAGTAAAAGGCTTCCTGCCGGCCGAGTTCCCCGCGTAATTGTACCGGGCCCCATACCGCCGGCTGAGATTGCAGTGTCGCCCAGCACTGCGAACGATCCTCCGTCACCCCGGTCGGCTGTTCGGCATAGCGACCGGTACCAGCGCCCAGGCGCAACTGCGCACCGTGCAAACTGCCGGCGAGCGGTATCGGTTTCAGCGCCACCAACAATGCCGGCAGGCGACTGTAGGTCAAACGTTCATAGCGTTGATCGGTATCGGAACCGGATGTCAGCACGCTGCCGGCGTCAATGCGATTCGCCGCGACCAGCGAAAAGACTCCCTGGACAGCGGACTGATCCATCGCGAACGCATGATTCAACGCGACTTCACCGCGTACCAGACGCTCGGTGCCGATGCGTCCCTGCAGCGCCAGATTGGTATTCGGTGCGAGCGGATAGGTGTAACTGCTCCCGATATAGGCGCCGTCAATGCTGTCTGAACCGGCGGTGACGGTAGGATTGATCGTCGAAGAGGTGCGGCCACTGAGGTCACCGCCGATATGCGGAATGGTGAACAAGCGGTGCCCGGCAATCTCCAACGACATCTTTTGCGCTTCAAAACGCTGATCCGGATACAACACCAGATCGTGCGCCAGCACTTGATAGTGGGGTGGATGATACACGCAGGTGGTAAACGAGGCTTGCTGGATACGTTTCACCTTTTTCTCATCCAGCGACATCCGGACGGCGCGAAAATGAAAGGAATCGAGAATGCCGGTCACCTCGTCGAGATATCCACTGCGTGTTCGGGTGTTGAAATGGATGTTGGCGGCGTTGAAACTGCCTTCCGGTGAGTGGAGTTCCGCGTTGCCGGTGGCCTGAATCTCCTCTGAAACGCTATCGAGGGTGATGGTATCGGCTTTGAGCTGATATGGTGGACGGTCGATCTGCGCCTGCGACGCTTTCGGCACGGGGATGACGGTCGAAGTCACCGCGGAAGCGGTGATATTCACCTCAGCGCACGATGGCAGTGCGCACAGACAGATTATTGCGAGCAGCGGTAGTACATAGCGCAGGGGCATTTAGTGAACTCCACAGGACATTTTCCGTCAATATCGCGTTTTTAGTCGGACGGCAGATAAAAATGGGTGAGCGGCGAATTTGTTTTGTATGGAAGGATGGGCGTCGCGAGCCGCGCGAAGCTAATTCAGCATAGGCAGGGCTCAACAGCGTTCATCTCCCCGACAATGGCTGACACCTGAAACCTATTTCACCCATTCTCGGTAATTATCCCCCCGCGATTCATCGGTAAAACCCGCCAGTAACCCGCGAGCAGGTTTTTACCGCCTTGACGCCGGGTACGCTCATATTACCGTTTGCCTGTCGAACATACAAGCAGACGCACGCGAGGTTTCTTTCATGCCGCAACCAAAATCACTCCTCATCCTGCTGGGATGCCTATTGCCGTTGTGCGCGCTGGCCACCGATATCACCGTCACGCCGCCGTCGGAAGTCAAGTTGGACCAGACGACCGTAGCGCCGCCGACGGCCCCGGCAGCGCGCGATTTCACCATCACCTTCAGCAGCGGTACCCCGGGTAATCTGTATCTGCCCGGGCAACCGGTGGATATCACCGCGCATGTGACGAATGCCGGGAAATCGCAAAAAGTGCTTTTGACCGTGCTGGTTACCGCCAGGCAAGGCTGTCAGATTTATTTAAACGCCCGCTCCGTGCAGCTTACGGATGGCGGCACGCTGGATTGGCCGATCGCGGCACGCGAGATCAGTCGCTTGCCGAATGGGTGTTATCACATCGAAATGTGGGCGCAAGGCGACAATGGTATTGGGTATAACGTCACCGCCTTGACCATCTGGAATGGCCCAGCGCCCACCGCCAGCGATAGCTTTGGGGTCAGCTACAACGGCCCCTTGAATACTGAACGCACCTGGAAGGACCTGGAGTTATTTCGCTTGGCCGGCATTAGCTGGCTGCGTTTCCCCCTTCATGGCTGGTTGCCGCAGGGGGATGCCATTCCGCCGGAAGCCTCTCTCTACGATCAATTCGTCTCACAGGCCACGCAGCGTAATTTCACCTTGCTGCCGGCCTTTACCCCGGGGTTGACCGTCGATCCGGCCGTCGATGAAGTCCAGGCGGATAAACAGTATCGCGAATCGCTGCTGGCTGCCACCACCCGCTATGGCTTCAAAGTGAAGACTTGGGATTTACTGCAAGTGAAACCGGACGCCAAATATCCCGAGTTACGCGGGATTCATGCCAAACAATTGCAGAGCGGACGCATGGCGATGGACACTGCCGACAAGACTTTGCACGCCGTTTTCACCGTTGAGGACCCCTTTAAATGGAATGCGATCGATCTATTCGCGCAGAAGCTTCCGCTAGCAGGTGACGCGGTAGGCATGAGCCACAATTTCATCGGCTTACCGGAAATACAGGCACAACCGACACCGCCCATCTTCTCCGCCACCGAGATTAACGCGGACGCGCAGACGGCGCTTAAACGGACCCCGCCGCTCTGGGTAACCGAATATGGCTTCGATCAGAGTAAAGGCGCGCGCTTGCCATCCCCCACCCTGCAGGCGGCACTGATCTCGCGCGCAATGATCCTCAATGCGGGACAAAAGATTTCGCGCACGTTCTGGCGCCATACGCCCGATCGCCAGAATGACTGGCCGTTGACCAATGCCGATGGCAGCGCGGAACCGGGCTTGCTGGCGATTCGTACCACGCTGCAAATGCTGGAGGGCGTCACCAGCATGACGGAAGTACCGGTTCCGGTCCTCGGTACTGATCTCAACTCGAAAAAGGTGTGGGCGTTCTTACTGCGCTACGATCCACCGAAAAAAGACCGCAAACACGACACGCACAAATCGACCCGCGCGACACCGACGCGCACCCACTACCAACTGGTGGCGTGGAGTGAAGCACGAATGTCCAGCGTCACGCTCAAAACTACGGCACAGCACGCCGTAGTTACCAACCTGTGGGGCAATACGGTTGAATTGCAGCCGGTTGACGGCGTCATGCTCTTTCCGGTCGATGAGTTTCCCCGTTTTGTCGATCTCGGAGAAAGTAAGTTGATCGAGGCCTCTGCGCCGTTTGCGCGCTTCACCCCGTCCGCATTGCTGGTGACGGAAGGCGGCACCAACCGCATGGTGCTGGATATCTACAATAACCAGCAACTCTTTCATGGCAAGATTTCGCTGGAAGCGCGCACCGATTTCTGGCCAAGCGACAGCGGGACGCGCTCACGTCGTATCGATCTCGATGTGCTGGACCGCGTTTCGGTGAAAGAGGATATTGAAGTGCCGGCCGGCGCGCGCAAAGGTCAGATCTACGAAGTGCGCACCGACTTGTTGGTCGGATCGCGCCGCATCGGCTTCTTGTTGCTGCCGATCTGGTATCAACCGAAGACAGATACCGTGGAGAAATAGCGCCGGAAGACGGCTTTCCAGTTTCCAACTGTTGCCGTGAACGCTGATTTGTGTGATGCACTAATGGAATATTTTGCTGTCGTCAGCAGGCACCTTTGATGAAGATTCCGCTGTCGCACGAAATCATTCCATTAGTGCATCACACAAATCAGCGTTCACGGCGATAAATCAACTTCATCCTTCTCATCACGCTTCACGGCAATCCAGCCGCCACCCCGTTGCGCGGCATGGCGGATACGAACGAGTTATCTCACTACCTTGCGTGTCTACGCATATCGTTCGACTAAGCGAACTCCCACTATGCAAAGCCAGGTTTAGCCATGTTTCACTATGGGTAGAAAAATTTCAACAAAATATTCTGCAAGGCACTTGACAAGTTTTGACTCAAGTCATATGATAATTGCGGAATCACCAGCGCCGTCAACAGCTAGCAGGCGGCCCATACATAGGAGGAAATCACTATGGCAAAAGTTATCGGGATTGACCTGGGCACCACGAATTCCGTGGTCGCGGTGATGGAAGGCGGCGAACCGACCGTCATCACTAATCCTGAAGGCAGCCGTCTAACCCCCTCGGTAGTCGCCTTTACGAAGACCGGAGAACGGTTAGTCGGGCAGCCGGCGAAGCGCCAGGCGACGATCAATCCGGAGAACACAGTGTTCTCCATTAAACGGTTTGTCGGACGGCGATATGACGAAGTAGCGACCGAACGCAAGATGGTGCCGTATAAGGTTATCGCCTCCGCGAGCGGCCTGGCCGCGGCGGAGATCCAGGGGAAGGAATACACCCCGGAGGAAATTTCCGCGATGATCCTGCAAAAGTTGAAGACCGACGCGGAAACCTACCTGGGCGAAAAAGTCGAGTCCGCCGTCATTACCGTGCCGGCCTATTTCAATGACGCGCAGCGCACCGCGACCAAAACCGCCGGCGAGATTGCCGGTTTGAAAGTGTTGCGCATCATCAACGAACCGACCGCGGCCTCGCTGGCCTACGGGTTAGACAAGAAGAAAGATGAAACCGTGCTGGTGTGGGACTTGGGCGGCGGCACCTTTGATGTCTCCGTGCTGGAAGTCGGCGACGGCGTTTTCGAAGTGAAATCGACCAATGGAGACACCCACCTGGGCGGCGACGATTGGGACGAGCGCATCGTCAACTGGCTGGCGGATGAATTCAAACGCGAGCAAGGTATCGACCTGCGCCAGGATCGCCAGGCATTGCAGCGACTGCGCGAAGCCGCGGAGAAGGCGAAGATCGAGTTGTCGAGCATGGTGCAGACGACGATCAACCTGCCGTTTATCACCGCGGATCAGAATGGCCCGAAGCACCTGGATATGACGGTCACGCGGGCGAAATTCGAAGATTTGACCACGGAACTGATCAAACGGATGGAAGGCCCCTTCGCCAGTGCCTTGCGCGACGCCAATTTATCCGCGAGTCAGTTGGATGAAGTAATCATGGTCGGCGGCGGTACGCGCATGCCGATGGTCATCGATCTGGTACGCCGGCTGGCGGGCAAAGAACCCCACCGGGGCGTCAATCCGGACGAAGTGGTCGCGGTCGGCGCGGCCGTGCAGGCATCGGTACTGGCAGGTGAGCGCTCGGATATCGTCTTGCTCGATGTCACGCCGCTGACGCTGGGCATCGAGACCGCGGGTGGTATCTTCACCCGCATGATCGAGCGCAATACCACCATTCCGACGCGCAAGAATGAAACGTTCACCACCTACGGCGACGGGCAGACGATGGTGAATATCATGGTCTTCCAGGGCGAGCGCGAGATTGCGCGGGAAAACCGCTTGCTCGGGCAATTCGACCTGACCGGTATTCCGGCAGCCCCCCGCGGGGTACCAAAAATCGACGTGACGTTCGACATCGACGCGAATGGTATCGTACACGTCAGCGCCAAAGACCAGGCAACCGGTCGCGAGCAGAGTATTACCATCACCGGTTCCAGCACGCTGGATAAGTCGGAAGTGGATCAGATGGTACGCGACGCGCAGGCGCATGCGGAGGAAGATCGCCAGAAGAAGGAAGTGGCTGAAACCCGCAACAACGCCGATACGCTGGCCTATCAAGTGGAAAAACAGATCACCGATCTCGGTGAGAAACTCAGTGCGGCTGACAAAGCCACCCTCGAACAAGGGGTGAAAGAAGTGCGCGATGCCATGGCGGGCGACGATGTGGCGCGCATCCGCACCGCGACGCAGGACCTGAGCAACAGCATGATGCAGGTGTCGCAACGGATTTACGAAGCCACCGGCGCGCAGGCCGGTCCGGGTCCGGGTGGTCCGCAGACCGGCGGCACGGAGCAAGGACCGCATGGCGGCGGAGATGACGATGTCATCGATGCCGACTACAAAGAAACGAAATAAAACCAGCATTGCGGGGCAACAAACCGCAAGCACACGACCTAGACCCATATGGGGGACAGAAAGGAGACGACTATGAGTCTAATTCGTTGGGATCCCTTCGGGGAGATGAACCAGTTGCGCAGTCAAGTCAACACGCTCTTCGAGCAGATGTTGACCCGCGGTGGAGGCGAGCTCAATACGACACAAGCCTGGGCACCGTCGGTGGATATTTGGGAAACGGAAACGGCGATCGTGCTCCATGTCGAGGTGGCGGGTATCAAGCCGGAAGACATCGATGTCTCGATCACCGGCGACACGCTGACGATCAAGGGCGAACGCAAGGCGCAGAAGGAAGAGAAAGGGAAGCAGTATGTGCGCATTGAACGCAGCTACGGCGCTTTTCAGCGTTCCTTTACGCTGGGCGTCCCCATCGACCAGACGGGGGTGAAAGCCCAATCGAAAGACGGCGTGCTGGAGGTAACCTTGCCGAAACGCGAGGAAGTCAAACCGAAACAAGTAAAAGTGGAAGTGCATCCAACGCTGGAAGCCGCGGAAGTCACCACCAAGTAAGTAGCCGAACGGGGTGGTCGCAAGGCCACCCCGTGTCGATTTTGGATTTTAGATTTTGGATTTTGGATTGGCAAACCCACATGGGGATGTTGGATTTTGGATTGGGGATTGGAATTTAAGATTTCAGATTGCTGGTTTGAGGGAGTTTGGGATGGATGAAGAGACTTTTAAGGCGCGGACGAAGCATGTTGCGCTGGCGGTGATTCAATTATGCACCACTCTTCCACGGAGTCTCGCGACAGATACCATCTCTCGACAGTTAATCCGCTCCGGCACTTCGGTAGGAGCAAATTATCGCGCAGCATGTCGGGCCAGATCGAAACCGGATCTCATCGCGAAATTAGGTGTTGTCGAAGAGGAAGCCGACGAGTCGATCTACTGGCTTGAATTATTGATCGATTCCGGCGCATTAGCAAAACCGACTGCCATGACAATTCGAAATGAAATGAACGAAATATTAGCCATGACCGTCGCATCGATAAGAACGCTCCGGCAACATAGCGAAAATCCAAAATCCAAAATCCAAAATCCAAAATAAGGAGACCTTGATGGCGGCAGCAAAGGATTATTATCAAATATTGGGCGTGAGCCGCACGGCGACGGAAAAAGAGATCAAAGCCGCCTATCGGAAGCTGGCGCGCAAGCATCACCCCGACGTCAATCCGGGCAATGCCGGCGCGGAAGATAAGTTCAAGGATATCTCCGAGGCATACGATGTGCTGTCCGATGCGGACAAACGCAAAAAGTATGACCAATTCGGCCATTTGGGCGATGCCTGGAAACACGCCGGCGAGGGAGGATTCGGCGCCGGTCAGGCCGGCAATCCGCAGTGGCGTCAACACGGCAATCCCAACGATATGGGGATCGATCTGGAAGACCTGCTGGGTGGGATGTTCGGCGGGCGCGGCGGAGGATTTCGCCAACAGCGCATGCCGGCTAAAGGGGAAGATTTACAATGCGAAGTAGAGATCACGCTGGAGGAAGCCTATCATGGAGCCGAGCGTGCGATTTCCTTCGCGGTGCAGGAAGTCTGCCCGACCTGCCAGGGAACCGGCGCCGTCAATAATCGCGGGTGCGCCACCTGCGGCGGCGCAGGAGTGATCGAGCGACCACTCTCACTGACGGTCAAGATTCCCCGCGGCGTGCATGACGGCGCGAAGATCCGGCTGGCCGGCAAAGGGGGACCGGGCAGGCAAGGGGGACCGGCGGGTGATCTGTTTTTG
>Ga0073936_10000141_pt1 | contig 97831 bp, 66 predicted proteins | sample AliMusrvi5mmetaG_FD_87041 | JGI IMG/M metagenome (GOLD analysis project Ga0073936, IMG submission 87041) | Freshwater lake bacterial and archeal communities from Alinen Mustajarvi, Finland, to study Microbial Dark Matter (Phase II) - Alinen... | ecosystem: Environmental > Aquatic > Freshwater >... | reverse complement strand
GCCCTTCATCGTAGGCGAGTCCATACCCCGCGCCATCCATCTCCTATCTATTCGGGATTTACTTAATTGCCCCCCCCCCCCCAGCATAATAAATGCCAATCATCGGTTGAGGAATGTTGTTTCCTCCGATGGAATGATGATGTTCTTATGTAACGGCAAAAAGGAGAACGGCGTATGAGGAAGCTGTATCGGACAGTGGTGAGGGTGGCTGCAGTGGCGGTGAGTGTGCTAGCGGCAGGTGGGGCGATGGCCGGGAGTCTTAACCCGACCGATGTGCCTGGCCCGACGATGCATTCGCTGGAGGAGATTTACCAGAAAGTAAATAATCTAGCTCCACAAACACTGCAGTCATTCGCTGACACGACAGTGCTGGTCAATGCCGGTTACTACGCGGCGACAAATCTGGCGCTGGTGGATACGGACATGGTCGCGGAAAACATAAAGACCAACGTAACGATCTTCGGCGTTGCCGGAACACTGAGTATTTTTTCCGCGGCCGTGCCGAAGACTGGGCAGACGACATCGTATCAGGCAGGGGATGCGGGGAGTTACCAGAAAGGTGTGCCGTGGCCGACCCCGCGCTTCACGGTAGGGGCATCGGGCGAGGCGACGAACTGCGTGACAGACAATATGACCGGGCTGATGTGGGCGCGAAACGCGAATATTGGCGGGACGATGACTTGGTCAAACGCCATCGTTTATTGCGAGGGTCTGACGTATGGTGGGTACTCCGACTGGCGGCAACCGAATCGTCGTGAACTTCAGAGTCTGACAGACGATGGTCGCGCTTCCCCCGCTTTGATTATAGGGCATCCCTTCACGGGCGTCCAATTGGCTAACTACTGGACTTCTTCTACGGATGCGGGTAATTCGAATAACGCGTGGTATGTGCTCATGGTCAATGGCTTAGCGAACATAGCTACCGGAAAGACGGGACTGTACTACGTGTGGCCCGTCCGCGGTGGGCAATAATAAGAAGAAAGAGGGCTGAAGAATGAATGATAAATCAAGAATGCCATTCTCCGTCCTTTATTTTTTCTGCCTGTTGGCAACGGGGGTATGGGCAACAATTGGCATTGACCCGACCAACAAGTGCGCCTGGAGCGAGAATACGGGCTGGGCCAACGCCGTGCCGACGAATGGCGGTGTGACGGTGCGTTTCAACGGCACTAGCGGCTACCTGACGGGCCTGGCTTGGGGCGAGAACATCGGTTGGATCAAGCTGGGCAACGATTCCGGCGGCCCCTACGCCAACGGCAGCGCCAGCAACTGGGGCGTGAACCTGGACGCGGCGGGACGCCTGGCCGGCTATGCCTGGGGTGAGAACGTCGGCTGGATCAAGTTCGATTCGGCCTATAGCGCAGTGACGATTGACATGGACACTGGCCGTTTCAACGGTAACGCCTGGGGCGAGAACATCGGCTGGGTCAGTTTCAAGGGTACGGCGCCCGATTACAACGTCCGCACGCTGGCCTTCGACAGGCAGTCGCAAGGCACACCCAACTGGTGGCTTGCTCTCCACTCGGTCGTTGAAAGCTATGACGCGGGCGACGGGGTGCCAGCCTGGAAGAAATACGTCATGGACACCGACCCGAATGTCGCGGGGAATTATCTGCGCATCACTGCGATCTCCAATCGTCCGTGTGCTACAGTGACATTCCCATCCTCCTTGCGCCGGTACTACACGCTGCAGCGGCGTGACGACCTCCAAGCCGGCGACTGGACGAATGTCGTGTCACAAACGGGCATCCCCGGCTCGGGCGACCTCGCCTCCTTGCAGGACGCGACGGCCACGAACAGGCAGTTCTACCGAGTTGAAGTCAAGGTGACGCCGTAGCCAGATCGGTAGGATCAGGCGATCTTCAGCGTGAGCCGCTTGCCGAGGGCTGCCGCAATTTTCCCGAGGGTTGAAAGTTTGATGTCGTCGGCATGGTTCTCGATTCGCGAAATAGCCGTCTTCTTCGTATTCAGGCGAGTGGCAAGTTCCTCTTGGCTGATGCCAGCCGCAACCCTGGCCTGCTTGAGCATCACGCCGACCTTAAACTGCTCATAGCCGGAATCGAAGCCCTTTTCAAACTCGGTGTCCCGCGCTTTGCGGTCTTGGATGTACTTCTGTAAGTCGCTCATTTGTGTTTTCTCCTGAAATAGTCACGTTTCCGCTCCTCGGCAAGCTGGATGGCTTGCCAGGGTGTCTTCTGTGTCTTCTTCTGGAAGCCATGGGACAGTACGACCAGCTTTGAGCCATCAAAAAACCCAAGAAAACGGAATAGGTTCGTCCCTGCCTGAACGCGGATCTCCCAAAGATCGTCGGTGTTCGACATTTTTTGAAAATACTGCCCTGGCACGATTTCCAAATCCTCCACAAGGCTGAGAACCCAAGCGACTTTCTGCGCCTGTTTCGACGAGAGGGTGTCCAAGAATTCCCGAATCACGTCTCGTCCGGTTTCCGCTTTGTAGAAAATGACTTCCCGTGTCATGTCAATAAGTTAACACCCAGGTTAACCGACGGTCAAGTGCAAACTGGCGAAGTGCAAACCAAGGAGTAAGCGCGTAAAACAGCGCATGCGCCCTGCGCCGCAATGGTGTAAGATGATGCGCGTTACTGGTGAACCGGTAACGCGCGTTTCTTTTTGAGGCGGTGATGTTAGAAATCCTCATGAATCTTCTGAACGGGGAGAGGGGACCGGATGTGCTCCGGGCTCTGCAGGTGGTTTTTCTGGCGTTCCTGACCATTGCGGCGCTGGCCGTGCTGTTCGCCCCCAAAGCCAAGCCGGGCAAGGTCAGCTACGGCCTGTTGCGCGTGGTCGTCACCGGCCTGCTTTTCGCGGTGCTGGTGCATCAGGCCACATGGCAGCTTGCGGGCCATACGAAGCCGGACTTCGTCAAGTTCATGCGCCGCTACAACAAGCGTCCGAACGCCGCTGAGATGCAAGTGTCGCGCGGACCGATCCTAGACCGGCGCGGCCTGGTTCTGGCGGCGCCTGTTCCGGGCGACATGTGGGGCCGGCGCTACCCGTTGGGCGAGGCTGCGGTACATCCGCTCGGCTACTACCACTCCAAGTTCGGCATCACGGCGGTCGAGCGGGTTTGCGACCCCGTTCTCAGCGGCTTCGTTTCTGAGAAGCGCGACGAACTGCTCGGCAAGGGGCTGTTTTCGGCGCGTGCTGAAGAGGGGGCAGCGGTGACGCTGACGCTCGATGCGCGACTGCAACAGAAGGCCTATGACCTGCTCGAAGGCCGCAAAGGGGCGGTGGTAATCATGCTGCCGCGCAGCGGTGCGCTACTGGCGCTGGTGAGTTCGCCCGGATTCAATCCGCTCGACCCCGAGGCGGCGATCGCGGACGAGGAGAACTCCCCCGCTTTCAACCGTGCGGTTCAGGGCCGCTATCCGCCAGGATCGGCGTTCAAGATTCTGATCGCCGGAACGGCCTTGGACAAGGGGCTGTCGCCGGTGTACGCGTGCCCAGGATTGGGATATATCGTCGGTGCGAACACGCCGCCGATCCGCGACAGCGAGTATTACGCTTACGAGCGCAAAGGGGCGGAGTGGCCGGGTTGGGGTCGCATGAACATGAAGGACGCCATGGCGCATTCTTCGAATGTCTACTTCGCTCAGCTCGGCGTGGCGTGCGGCCCCGATGCGTTCAATGCGATGATGGCGCATGCGCGGGTGAACGAGCCGCTGGTGTATCTCAAAGGCGTTTCAGGAGAGCTTCAAAGCGCACGGGGCAACGTGCCTGAGATCAGCAAAAAACGGACGCTTGCGCAGCTGGCGATCGGACAGGGCGAGGTGCTGGTGACGCCGCTGCATGTGGCCTGCTTTACGGCGGCGGTGGCAGCCGGCGGCACGATGATGCGGCCGCGGCTGAGCAGACACGAGCCGGTCGAAAAACTGGCCGAACTGTTCACGCCCAAGACAGCCGAACAGATTAAAGCGATGTTGCGCGATGTGGTGCTCTATGGCACAGGCAAGGCTGCGAATGTGCCGGAACTGGAAGTGTGTGGCAAGACCGGCACGGCTCAGGCGCAGGGCGGCGAGGACCACGCGTGGTTCACCTGTTTTGCGCCGCGCAAACATCCGAATATCGTGGTCACGGTGTTGGTTGAACACGGAGGTTTCGGGGCGAAGTCCGCTTTGCCTGTCGCGCGCGCATTGATCGAAGAGGCGGACCGGCTTGGCTATGTTCGCAAGGCTGCGGAGGGCGAAAAATGAGCCGAAAAAATCAGACGTTAGCTCCGGTCGGGGCTACGGCCGGACTTTTTCTGATCTCGGTCTTGGCGGTGGTTTGCGCCTGCCTTTCGGTGCTGGGCGTGAAGCTGAGCAACGCGCCGGTTCTGCCGTGGCAACAGCTGATCCCTCTGGGCGTCTGGCTGGCGGGTGTGCCGATCGCGTTGGTTTGGCTCAAGCTTATCGGATGGAAAGGGGATGCGGGGCTCGTCGGCGCAGTCTTCCTCCTGAGCGGCATCGGGTTGGTGATCCAGTTCCGCATGGGCAGCTTTTCCCAGGGGCTGGCCGCTCCGTTGGCGCTGGCGCCGTTCCCGTTGGGACTGGCCGCATTCATCGTGGGCGTTTCGATGACGGGCAAGGGGCGCGGCGCTTGGCTAGCGAACATGGGTTGGCTGGCCTATCTGGCGGCGCTCGGTGTGCTGGCGGCCATGTTGGTCTTGGGGCGGAGTTATCGAGGCGGCATGTACTTGTCGGGCAACTTGAACCCGTCGGAGATCGTCAAGCCGCTGCTGGTGTTTTTTCTCGCCGCATACCTGAGTCGGCGGCAGAAGGACTTCTCCGAAACGCAGAACGGGATTCCCGTGCCGCCTTTCTTTGCGCTGTTGGGGCTCGTGCTCCTGTGGGGCGTGCCGATGTTTCTGACGATCGCCCTGAAGGATTTGGGACTGATGATGCTGCTGAACGCGATTCTGATCGTGATGCTCTTCGCGGTCGCGCGCAGCACCGGATATCTGGCGATCGGGCTGGCGGCAGTGACTGCGGCGGGATTCGGCGTGCGGCTGATCTCGGCGCACGCGCAGGCGCGGTTCGACGTGTGGCTCAATCCGTTCACCGACCCGACGGGCAAAGGCTGGCAAATCCTGCAGGCGCTGTCTGCGATGTACTCTGGCGGGCTGTGGGGCGCGGGGCTCGGTTCCGGCGTTCCCCAGACCGTGCCGATCGTGAGTTCCGATTTCGTGTACGCGGCGGTGGCGGAGGAGATCGGTTTGGTCGGCTGCGGTCTATTGCTGATGGTCTACGCCGTGCTTTTCTCGCGCGGGTTCCGCGCGGCGGGCGCGGTGCGCACGCCGTTCGAGCGGCTGCTGTGTGTCGGACTGACGGGCTCGCTCGCGGTGCAAACGATCCTCAATGTGGCTGGCGTCACCAAGGCGCTGCCGATGACGGGCATCACGCTGCCGCTTATCAGTCATGGCGGCAGCAGCCTGATCACCACCCTGCTCGTGGCGGGGCTGCTGGCGGGCCTTTCAGACCGCAAATAGGAGCCGGATTCCGCGCGTGCCGTCTATTCCCACGCCAGCGGGGCAACGCTGACGCCGCGGTGGGGGTGGTCGGCGCTGGAGATGAACCACTGGCCGCTCTCGTCTTGGATGATTTCCGGCGCGTGGACGGTGTATTCCGCCAGCACGGGCTTGCCGTGGAAGTCCGTCGGTGACTCCGAGCAATGGACGTATGAGCGCGGGCAGTATCCCGACGTGGTCTTGTCCGCCGTGTCCCACAGGGTCCAGAACAGGTAGAAGAGGCCCTCGTAGGGGATGAGGACCGGCGATTCGGTCTGATAGCTTTCTTTTTCCGGCTTGTAGATCACGACCGGATCGGACCAGGCAAGGAAATCGGCAGACGTGACCAGGCTGATTCCATTGCCGTCGCAGCGCAAGAGATAATAAGTGTTGTTCCAAAACCTGATGTAGGGGTCGCGGTTGCCGCCTTTCGCCTTCAGACGCCCCTTGTCTGTCCATGCGCGGAGATCCGCTGAAACTGTCCGGCCGAGGTGAGAGCCGATGAGCGCATATTCCTGATCGATCTTTACAGCCGCCGGCGCCCAGCCGCAATCGCCCACGGAGATCTTGGGCAAGTCACGCCACGACTGAAATGTGGCGACCTGAGTGAAGGTGCCTTCAGGCGCAACGGCATGGAAGCACAGTCCCTCGCCGCTATGGCCGTTATCGCCCGTCAACCAGGGCTTCGTGATGCCGAAGCAGTGCCAGCGGTTGTCGTCGCCTTTGATGAACGTGTGGTCGTTAGTCCGCCAGTCCGGATAAGTCGCGCCTTGCGTGTACGAAAGGTTGCTGTCGGGGGCCCTGACGGTCGGCAGCGTATACACATCCGCCTGCGGCTTGTAGATGTTTACAAAACTCCCGGTCACCTTGGGGACGCGGGGGTTGCGGAGCGAGTTGGGCGGCCTGTCTGCTTTTAGAGCCGGGGCGTCAGCGGCCCTGGCGCGGCGCTGGAGCCCAGCCGCTGTCGCGGCGGCCAGCGATCCTCCGAGAAAGGTGCGGCGTGTGAGAGGTGACATGGAATGACTCCTTGCCGTTCGGCGAACGTCGCCTTGTCGAGGCGCGCAACACTGACGAGCGGATGAAAACACAGGGTGGACAAAACGTCAAGACGGATCCGGCTCTTCACAGCGCGTGGACGCCGGGAAGGCGACAGAAGTCCTTGTCGAAGGAGACGACGCGGTCGGTGTGCTTCAGGAGGTCGGACCGGATCAGGCGCTCGGCCAAGCCAGCTCCGGTTCCCTGATAGTCGGCAAGCACGGAGGGGGCGCTTCCCGTGGCGTGGATGCCCGGTGAGTTCAGGAGCGCCCGCAAGGTGTCGAGCGCAGTTTTCTTGGGCACCTCGTAGAAGTGGATCAGCGCGTGGTAGGCTTCTGCCACGACTAGATCACTCGCCAGTACGCGAACATTTTTTCGCGCACACGTTTCCAAGAACGTCCGAGCGCGTTGCGCCTGATCTTCCGGCAAGCCGGTCAGCAGACGCAGAACCACGCAGGTGTCGATGCCCACGCCCTGTGTCATGTGTGACCTCCCCGCTTCCTGGCGACGGCCGTGCGGATGCTCTCCATGTCGTGCGAGGGCTTGTGTTCTGCATAGGCGCGAAGACTGCCCAGCCACGGCCGCGCGGTTTCCGGTTGCGGCTCAATTAACCAAACACGCTTGCCTTCGACGTGCGCCTCTTTGAGCACAAGCGTGTCACCCGGATAGACCGCAAGCGCTTCGCAGACGGCTGCGGGAAAGGTGACCTGACGCTTGGCGGTCATACGGACTTTCAGGGCCATACCGGAATCTCCTTACTCATGCCATGAATAGTAAGGCGGAGCGAAAGCGGCGTCAAGGTCGGGTTTCGCCATTTTTGTGTGGCGCGGTTAGGAACGGATTGTTTACACTTGTGGCATCAAGGGGGGTGGCGGCGCATGCGAGTCTTGGTCGTGATGGGATTTCTGATGTGTGGGATGGTCGGTGCGGCGGCTGATCTTGAACTGGACTATGTCTATCCGGCGGGCGGCCGGCCGGACAGCGAGTTTGAGGTCGAAGTCGGCGGCGTAATGAGCGACATCGCGCATGCGGTCTTCAGCGGCGAAGGCGTCAAGGCCACCCTTTTGGGCGCGCCCAAGGAAGTCACCTACACGAAGAAGGGAAAGCCCCTGATGGCGCTCGCGCCGAACAGGTATCGGTTCATGGTGACGGTCGAGAAAGACGCCAAGCCGGGCATCCGCACGTTTCGCGTGGGCACGGCCTATCGGTTGAGCGAACCGCTGCGGTTCGAGATTTCCGAGATGGCAGAAAGGAGTGAGGCGCTCACCAACCGGGCAGTCGCGTCGGAGGTCGTGCTGGGCGAGTTGCCGGTCTGCCTGAACGGGCGTACTCACGGAGACGGCTCGGACCGATACCGGTTTCATGCGGCGAAAGGAAAAACGCTGGTCGCCTTCACGGAGGGACAGGTGCTGCCGCGCGGGGGATTCCGGCCGGTCTTGTCATTCGTCGACGCTGCGGGCAAACCGTGCGAAGGGATTTCGGTCTATGACGCGGCCACCGCGCCGGTGGCGGTCTTCGAGGTTCCGCAGGACGGCTCGTACGCGCTGAACGTGTCGAGCGCTTCGGGAAAAGGCTGGAACGGCGCCGCATATCGCATCAAGCTGGGCGAACTGCCTCTGATTACCGGTTTCTTCCCCATGGGGGCTAAGGCGGGCGAGAGTCTCAACGTGCATGTGTCCGGGTGCAATCTGGCGCAGAAGCGCGTGCGCCTCTTCACAGGTGGAAAAAACAGCGAGCTGTGTTTGGAAACCTTGGTGGGAGACGCGCTCATCCTGCCGGCATTGCGCTTTGATCTGTCGGAAGAAGCCGACGCCGCAGAGAAAGAGCCGAACGACACGGTCGAGACCGCGCAGGCGCTGGAACTGCCGTGTGTGGTCAACGGTGAACTGGACACCCAGGGGGGGCGTGACCTCTACCGGTTCAGCGGCAAGAAGGGCGAGTCGCTCTATGTGGACGTGCGGGCGGAGGCGTTGGGTTCGCCGCTGAAACCGCGGGTGACTGTCCGCAACGCTCGCGGCGAAACCGTGGCCAGCGGGTGTTTCGATACGAACTCGACCGTGCGGGCGGCGGTGTGCGGGCGCGATCCTTCGGTGCCTTTGACGCTCGCGGAAGAGGGCCCGTACGAGGTGGAGGTGTCCGATCTTGAAGGGCGCAGCGGGGAGGCTTTTGCCTACCGTTTGCGGGTGGGGCCTCCGCAGCCCGATTACCAGCTATGGATGACGCCCGCTTCGCTCAATATTCCGTCGGACGGCAGCACGGTCGTGACGCTGCACCTGAGCCGCATGCACGGATTCGATGGCGAAGTGCGGGTGGGACTGGACTTTCCGCCGCTGAGCATCGCCTGTGAGGGCGGGCTTATTCCCGCGGGCGCAACGACGGGAAAGATGACGGTCTCGACGGAGGGATTGCGTTACCCGCGTACGGTGTTTGGGCTGTCGCTCACAGGGTCGGCGCAGATTGGCGGACGAGAGGTCAAGCGACTCGCGCTGCCGATGGATCTCTGCCAGGACTCTGCGGGGCGGTTGTCACGTCGCGCGTTCAGCGAGGTGTCGGCCAAAGTGGGCTATGGTGCGCGAGCACTCAGGGTCGATCAGGTCGTCAAGACAGAGGTGCCCGACATTCGGATCCCGATGCCGGTTGCCTTCAAACAGCCTGTGCCTGTTGGAATGAAAGAGCCGGTGCGCTTGACCGTGCTGAGCGCGACGCTGGCAACGTATCTCGGCGGGCTGTACGTGCCGACGGTGGTGTGGCCGACGCAAGGGTTCTCGGTCACAGGCGTGCAGCCGACCAACAAGCAGGAGCGCGCGGGCGTGCTGCTCAAGGCCGACGCGTCAGTGATGAAGGCCGGCCAGACGGGATATTTCATTCTGGGGTGCTATATCAAAGGCGACACCAATAAAACGGTGACAGCTGTGACGCAGAGCGTGCCGTTCGTAGTGCGGTGAGAGCGAGGGTTGTTTAGGCAGGCGACTGTTGGAAGGAAACGGCCGAAAACCGTTTTTCCCGGACATGGCCTAACAGCTAAACGCCTAGACCGCTAACGGTCTTTCTTTTGGCACGTGGGGCAGAAATGGGTGCCGCGCTGTCCGACCACCGAGCGTGTAAGGAGGGTGTCGCAGCGAGGGCAGGGGAGCCCGTCGCGGCGGAACACTTTGAGTGCGTCGGCGTTGCGTCCGCGGTGCCCGGCGACGCTGTAGAAGTTCGCCTCGCCGTTGCCGAGCGTGGTGCCGCAGTTGTCGACAGCGGTCTGGAGCACGGCGCGGATGGCGGTGTGCAGGCGGCGCGTCTCGGCGGCGGTGAGCGTGTCGGCTCGGCGCTCGGGATGGATCCGGGCCTGCCACAGCGCCTCGTCCACGTAGATGTTGCCAAGGCCTGCCACCGTCGTCTGATCGAGCAACAGGGGTTTGATCATCCGGGTCTTGCTACGGAGTTGGCGACGCAGCACCTCAAGCGTAAAACCGTCTTCGAGCGGTTCGGGGCCAAGGCCGGCAAGCGGATCGGTGTCGGGACTGGAGAGCTGGAGGCGGCCGAATTTGCGGGTGTCGTTAAAGAACAGGCGGCGTCCGTCCGTCAGGCTGATGACGACATGGTCGTGTTTGCCGGGCTGCTCGGCCGTTGTGGCGAAGCGCAGCTTGCCGGTCATGCGCAAGTGGATCAGCAGGCGGCTGCCGGAGCCGAGCGCGACGACGATGTACTTGGCCCGGCGCGAGAGGCGGACGATGGCTTGTCCGGCCAAGGCGCGGGCGAAGCGGTCGGGCGGCAGGCCGCTGACGGTGCGGGGCCAGCGCACGGAGACCTCGCGGATGACGGACTGTTCGAGGCCGTGCGCCCGCAGGTCGCGCACGACGGTTTCAACTTCGGGGAGTTCGGGCATGGGGATTCCTTGTTGGAGGGTAGTTTAGCAGGTTGAGACGGATGTGTAGAAACCGAAATATTTGCGGTTGACCACGGAAGGTTCATCGGTGTACCATCGGTACATGAAGATCAAGAAGGCCGCATATGATGTGCCGGGGCTGCGGGCGGGCGTGCTGATTTCGAGGTTGCTATGCGAGTCGCCCAAGCCGCTTGGGCTAGCCGAGTTGTGCCAAGCATCCGGTCTCAGCAAGCACATGGTTTACCGCTGCCTGCAGACGCTGCTCGCCGAGGGTATCCTGGTTGAGACCGGCGAGGGGCCGAAGTACGAGCCCTCGCTGCTCTCCTTCCACTACAATTCCTTGCCGGTGGCGCGCATGACCGTGACCCGCGCGGCGGAGGAGCGGTTGCACAAACTTTGGGAGGAGCTCAACGAGTGCGTCTACTTGGGCGTGCTGCACGACAACCGAATCCTCTATTTGGTTCACCACGAAGGCTGCCGCGAGATCCGTTCGGGCGGCGGTCGCATGGGTGGGCGCTACCTCCTGCATGCGGACGGGGCCGGCAAGGTGTTGGCGGCGTATGCGGACAGCGCCTTGCGCGAGCGGCTGATCGCTGAAGGGCTGGAAAAGCTGACACCCAACACGCATGCGGAGCGCAAGAGCTTCCTGGCCGAGATGACGCGTGTGTACAAGCAGGGGTTCGCGGTCGACAATGAGGAGTACATCAAAGGGGTGATCTGTTTTGGCGCACCGGTCTTCAACTACGCGGGTCAGGTTACGGGCGCGATCTGCTGTTCCGTGCTGACCATGCACTACACGATCAAGGAACTGGAGGAGAAGCTCGGGCCTAAGGTGTTGGACTGCGCCAAACGCATCTCGCTTGCGATGGGGTGGAAGGGGAAAGATAATTGAAATGAGGGGTGGAAATCGAAAGATGGGTGGCAAGAGGGCTATGGCGGCGTTGCTTCTGCTTTTGATGCCGCTGGCGTGCGTGGCGGGGACGGCGCAATCGGTTTGGGACTCGGGCTTGCTGAAGGAGGTTGCCGTCGCGCCTGAAGGATTGCGTGCGGTGACCGATAAAACGCTGACTTTGGCGGGGCGACACGCCCTGAGAATGGATGGCGCATGTCTGCCGGAAAAGCTGGAGGCTTTTTCGGTCAGCGCGTGGGTCAGGCCGGAATCGTTCGATCAGTACAACGAGCTCTTTCGCATCGAGTCGCCCGAGGGCCGCGTGCTCTTCTCGTTTCAGGAGAAAGGCGCGGTGCTGTCGCTGGGTCTCGACGTCAACGGAACCTATCAGGAGTGCGATGCGCCGGTCCGCCCGGAAAGCGTGCTGGACGGTTGTTGGCATTTTGCGGCGGCCACGTTCGATGGCAAGGAGCAGCGCGTGTATCTCGACGGTGCGCTGATCGGCCAGTTGCCGCATGCAGGGACCGCAAGAGTCGCACGTGGGGCGGGCTTCGTCGGCTCCGCAGGGGGCAGCGGCGAGTTCTTCCAGGGCGGGCTGGACGATTTGCGGCTGTATGCGACGAAGCTGGCGCCGGAGGCACTCGCGACTGCCTTCAAGGCGGGTGCCGCGCAAGTGACGGCTCGCGCGATGACGGCTCTGCCAGCGGAATGGAAACCGCTTCTGCGGGAACAGCCGACCTTTACCGCGATGCTGTGCGAGGCGCGAAAGACGGCGTCGCGGAATGCGCGTGGTTGTCCCACCGAGGTCAGGAACTTGTTCGCGATGGCACTGGCCGCCCGGTTCCCAGCCGAGTGCGCAAGCTATGCCAGGCTGTACAGTCAAGCGCCCGCGCTCTTCCTGTCGCTGCCGGATTTCAACGCATTGAAGGTTAAGTTGGGTGACCACCTTGAGCGGATGACTGAGTATATGCCGCTGACAGAAGGGCAATGGGCGCGCTGTCCGGCGGACGAGCGGAAGCGGTGGCACGTGCGCAAGACGTGGTCGGACGAGATGAAGTCGCGTCTGACGGCGGGCGAGCAGGTGGACCGGGTCATCCTCGATGCCGTGTCAGCCAACTGGCCCGATGTTCCGGAGCGTCCCTCGGTGGCCGAGCCCGTCGCGCCGTATATGCGGCCTGCCACGCCGGAGGTCCGGACCTTTACTTCCGACGAGGCTCGGTCGGCGATCGAGCGCGACTGGATGTATCAGGTCGGTGACAAGCCCAATCTGAGCCAGGAAATCGCCCGCACGCGGGCCGTGGCTGCGCGTTTCGAACGGCCTTCTTACGCGCTCGAATCGATTGCGGCGGCGGCCGAAGGTTCGCTCACGGCAGAGAAGGCGAAAGCGCTGTACCTCGCTGTTCGCCGCATCCGCCGCGGGCTGATGCTGGGCAATCCGGCGGTCAACTTCACGCAGTTGCTGATGGTGGACATGCCTTACCCGCAGGGACGCGAGTGGCAGCACGAGACGCGCCACCGGCTGGGCTACATGGCGGTGCCAGGCGGACAGCTGATCGTGGTCGACGGGTTGTCGCTGGACGGCAAGGTTCGGCGGCTGATGCCGCAGGCGCCGCTGCACGGCAGTTTCTGGCGTCCCGACCTCTCGTTCGACGCGCGGCGCGTGTTGTTCTGCTTCAAACCGCACAACGAAAAGTCATTCCACATCTATGAAATCAATTTGGACGGCACGGGCCTGCGGCAAAGCACGTCAGGGATCTTCGACGATTTCGATCCAGTGTACCTGCCCGATGGCAGGAACTTCGTGTTCTCTTCGACGCGCGGCCACACCTACGTGAGGTGCATGCCGCCGACCAATGCCTTTAATTTGATGCGGGGTATGCTCGACGGGGGGGATCTCTATTTCATTTCCGCAAACAACGAGCCGGACTACCTGCCTGCGGTGATGAACGACGGACGTCTCGTCTACACGCGCTGGGAATACACCGACAAGCCGTTGTGGCGGGCGCAGAGCCTTTGGACCGTGAACCCGGATGGCACGCAACCCAACACGTTCTGGGGCAACCAGTCGGTCTGGCCGGATCTGCTGAAGGACGCGCGCCCGATCCCCGGCAGCCGGCGCGTGATGTTCACGGGAAGCGCGCATCACAACTGGTTCTCTGGAAGCGTCGGCATCGTCGATCCGGACAAAGGGGCGAATTTCCCGAACGGGCTGACCAAAGTGACGGCTGAGCTCGCATGGCCGGAGAGCGGCAACGGGCCCGTGGACCCGGTTGAATCGCCCAACTATCTGGCATACGGCAGGTATGACGCCTACCAGACGCCGTATCCGCTCAGCGAGAGGGATTTCTTGGTCTCGGCGCGCCGGGACGGTAAGTTTGTTCTGTATCTGATGGACACGGACGGAAACCGCGAGCTGATTTACGAGGGTGCCAACCACATCTTTCACGCCCAGCCGATCCGGTCGCGGGCTGTGCCGCCCGCCCTGCCGGACCGAGTCAGCTGGCCGACGGCGGCGGAGCGTCTGGAACCTGCAGGCGGCTCGATCTACAGTGCGAACGTCTGCCAGGGTGCGCCGCCGGAGCTGAGTGGCAGGGCGAAATACCTGCGCGTTCTGCACATCGAGCAGAAGACCTACACCTACTGGAACAAGCGGCCGGCGCTCTCGACCGGGCCGGTGGTCTCGCTTTTGCAGTCCGACGGGGTCAAGCGCGTGTTGGGGACGGTGCCGATCCGGCCGGACGGCTCGGTCTGGTTCCAAGCTCCGGCGGGCGTGGCGCTACACTTCCAGTTGCTGGATGAGAACCATCGCGCGCTCCAGACCATGCGCAGCTTCGCCAACGTGATGCCCGGGGAAAGCCGGGGGTGTCTAGGCTGCCACGAGCAGCACAGCCGCGCACCGCAGCAAGGCGGGGCCCCGGCGTCAGCGGTCCGGAGCGGGCCGGACGCGATCACGCTTGTGCCGTGGGCTTACGATGCGGGCTTCACCGTTGCGCCGCCCGGATGCGCGACACTCGCACAGGCGCTTGAATGCGGTTCCTGTGCGGCCGCCCGTGCGGAGGCGAAGCAGCTCGCGCATGCCGTCCGGTTCGGCACGTCGGTGAGTTACCTTAAGGACGTGCAGCCCGTATTGGATCGGTATTGTGGCAAGTGCCACCAGGGCGAAGGCATGGCGCGCAAGACATTCGACCTCACGCTGCGCGGGTATGAGCCGTATATGACGCTGATCGGCAGGCCCGGATGGGGCCGGACCAACGCCATTCCGGAGTCGTTGCCGCCGGGATACGACGATGCCGGAACCTTGAAGGTCGAGAATTACAGCACGGTCGATCCCGCCGCCTACCGCACACCTGAACCGATGACGCGGCTCTCATTCAAGAGCAGGCTGGTGGAACGGGCGTCGGGCGGCAAGCACCACGGGGTGAAGGTCGACCCATACAGTCTGATGCGGCTGATCCTCTGGGTTGATACGATGTGCCCGTATCTTTCGGACGAGGACATCCGGGCAGAGGAGGATCCGCAGTTCCAGGGCTCTGAGTGGCTGGCGATCAAACCGCGTCTGAAGAGTGCGCCAGTGGTGATCCGTCCGGGGCCGTTCCATGCGGATGCGCCAGATGAGGAGTGAGCTGTCGTCCGGCCTAGGTCTGAACACCAGGACGCGGAACTTGGGCCTCCGAGTAATTGTGATCGATGCTTGATTGACCCGCCAAACATGCGCTATACTTTTTAAACAATGATACTTTGAAACGGTTCTAAGGGACGGACTCGGGGGGTACGGGTTCATACCTCAGAAAGCGTTGGTGTCATATGGGTGGATTGTGTGACTGACATGAGATTCGAAAAAAACAGCGCGGGGGCGGGGGACGGGCATGTCAACGTGGCCGGTGTCGTCTTTGGCGGCGCGAAGCTTGCGCTGATTGCTGGGCCCTGCACGGTCGAGAGCCGTGACCAGATGTTGGAAATTGCGTGTGCTGTCAAAGAGGCCGGAGCCTGCATGTTGCGCGGGGGGGCTTACAAACCGCGTTCGTCGCCGTATGCGTTTCAAGGCCTGTGCGAGAAGGGCCTCGAGTTCTTGGCGGAGGCGCGCGAGCGGACCGGCCTGCCGGTTGTGACTGAGGCGCTGGAAACCGCTCACTTGGCAGCAGTGGCCGACGCGGCAGACATGGTTCAGATCGGCTCTCGGAACATGCACAACTCGGTTCTGTTACATGCGGCAGGCGCGTGTGGCAAGCCGGTCTTGCTGAAGAGAGGCATGAGCGCCACAATTCAGGAGTTTCTGCTTGCGGCAGAGTATATTCTGGAAGCGGGCTGTTCGCGTCTGGTGCTGTGCGAACGGGGCATCCGCACGTTCGAGACCGCGACGCGTTTCACTTTGGACTTGAGCGCCGTGCCGTTGCTCAAGCAGCGGACGTGGCTGCCGGTGATCGCGGACCCCAGTCACGGGACGGGAGTGGCTACGCTGGTGCCGGCGATGGCGCGTGCGGCAGTGGCTTGTGGGGCCGACGGGGTGATGGTTGAGGTGCATGGTCATCCGGAGAATGCCCTATGCGATGGCGATCAGAGCGAGACGCCGGAAATGTTTTACCGGATGGTCGCGGGGCTCCGGGCTGTTGCGGAGGCGGTCGGCCGGACGGTTTGACGGTTTATGAACGTTTTTTCCGAGATCAAAAAGGCCTGCGCATGCGCAGGTGAGGAGATGAAGAATGAAGGACATGAAGGGCAAGGCTCTGGGGATCATGCTGACGATGGGGCTGGTGTGCGGCTCGCAGGCTGCCTCGTATCTCTCGCCCGAGTATCTGGCAGTCACTCCGGACAGCAAAACGATGTATGTGACGGCGCCGACGGCGGGCAAGCTTCTGGTTTTCGATATCGCGGGAGCGAAGGTTGCCGCAGAGTGGGCGCTCAAGAGTGCCCCGAGCGGCGTGGCCGTGGCCCCTGACGGTGCCGTGTACGTTACGGCTGGCGGCGTGGATGGCGCGCTGCTCAAGCTGAGCGCCTCTGGCAAAGTGTTGGGCAAGGTCGAGACGGGCCATACGCCGATGTCCCCCGTGGTTGGCAAAGACGGCACGGTCTACGTGCTCAACCGCTTCAACAACAACGTGGTGGCGGTGGATACGGCGAAGATGAAGGTGGCGGCGACAGTCGCCGTGTTGCGTGAGCCACACGCCGCCGTGTTGGGCGCGGGCGGAAAATATCTGTTTGTCGCGAATCACCTGCCCTACTGTCGGGCGACCGATGACGTGGTGGCGGCGTCCGTCTCTGTGATCGACACGGCGACGTTCAAGGTCGTCAAGAACGTGATGTTGCCCAACGGCAGCACGGGGGTGCGCGGGATCGGCGCTTCGCCGGACGGAAAGTCCGTGTATGTCACCCACACGTTCGGGCGCTATCAGTTGCCGACCACGCAGTTGGAGCGCGGCTGGATGAACACGGCGGGGTTGAGCGTGTTTAACGGCGAGACGGGCGACTATGTGAACACGGCGCTGTTGGACGACGTGGATCTGGGCGCGGCCAACCCGTGGGGCGTGACGGTTTCTCCGGACGGCAAGAATCTGCTGGTGGCGCACGCTGGCACGCGCGAAATCAGCGTGATCGATCGCACGGCGTTCCATGCGCGCCTCGACAAGGCGGCCAAGAATGAGAAGGTCACCGAGGTCACCAAGTCGGCTTCCGACGTGCCCAACGACCTGTCGTTCCTTGTGACCATCCGGCGGCGCGTGAAGTTGCCCGGCGACGGTCCGCGCGGTGTGATGGTCGTGGGCGACAGCGTGTATGCGTCGCTCTATTTCATGGATGCACTGTCCGAGTTCAAGTTGAGCGAAGCGGTGGCCAAGCCTGTCGCGACCGCTTTGGGCGCGGCGGTGGATCTGGGCAAGGACCGTGTGCGTCGCGGCGAGATGCTGTGGAACGACGGCTCGATGTGTTTCCAGCAGTGGCAGAGCTGTGCCAGTTGCCATCCCGACGGGCGCATGGATGGGCTGAACTGGGATCTTGTGAACGACGGGATCGGAAACCCGAAGCAGAGCAAGAACATGGTCTATTCGCACCTGACCCCGCCGACGATGGTGACGGGTATCCGCGCCAACATGGAGACCTGCAACCGCAAGGGCATGACGCACATCCAGTTCGTCGTGCGCCCCGAAGAGGATGCCGTCTGCATCGACGAGTATGTCAAGTCGCTCAAGCCGGTGCCGAGCCCCTATCTGGTGGGCGGCTCGCTCTCCAAGAATGCGAAGAAGGGCGAGAAGCTCTTCAAGAAGGCCGGCTGCGTCGAGTGCCATCCTGCCAGCAAGGACGGGCCCAAGGGCGAGCGCCTGTTCACCAACCTGAAGAAATACAATCTCGGATTGGGCGTGGGCAACGAGGAGGGCCGCGAGTTCGACACCACAACGCTGGTCGAGACGTGGCGCACGGCGCCTTACCTGTACGATGGACGCGCGCTGACGATGGAGGAGCTTCTGACGACCTGCAATCCGAAGGATACGCATGGAACGACGAAGAGTCTGAAGCCGGATGAGATCAAGGCGTTGGCGGAGTACATCCTGTCGTTCTAGGATGGGGCGTAGTAGACTCATGGGGCCTGTCGGGAGCCGAACGAGGGGAGTTGCGAATGGGTGTCAGCGGTGTGATGAATGGGGGCGTGACGCGACGGCAGGAGTTGGGGGCGCTGGTTGTCTCGCAGGGCATTCCGGCGGTCACTTCTGGCCGCGCGTTTTCTCAGACCGGATGGGGCAGCCGGGCGGAGCTTTTGCGCGCCGCCGTGGGAGCTAAGGGCACAGAGGTGCCGCAGCTCTGGCTGTGCGGCGGAACAGGCGAGTTGCCGCCGGTCTACCAGAGATTGGTTGTGGAAGGCGCGGAGCCGCGCCTCATCCGCCGCCACGGCTGTACGGTGGGCGTTCGGTACGAAGACTCGCACGCGGAGTACTGTCTGCTGACCGGGGTGTTGCCGCCCGATTTGCACGCATCGCGCGAGGCGCAGACCACGGCGGTGTTCGAAGGCGTCGAGGACGCTTTGACCGATGCGGGAATGACTTTTGCGCATGTGGCTCGAACGTGGCTCTACATGGATAAGATTCTGGAGTGGTATACGCTCTTCAATCGCGCTCGCGATGCTTTTTTCCGCTCTCGCAAGGTATACGATGGGCTGGTGCCAGCCAGCACCGGGATCGGCAGCGCCAATCTGTGCGGTTCGGCGATCACTGCGTGCGCTATCGCAGTCAAGCCGAAGCGGCAGGGTGCGGTCACCGTTGAAGCCGTGCCGTCGCCGCTGCAGTGCGCCGCGTTGCAGTACGGCAGTTCGTTCAGCCGCGCGGTCGAGATCGCCACGCCGGAGTACCGCACGCTGATGGTGTCGGGCACGGCCAGCATTGAGCCGGGCGGCGCCACGGCGTATGTGGACGATGTGTCTCAGCAGATCGAGCTCACGATGGATGTGGTCGAGGCCATCTTGGTTTCGCGCGGCATGGGGTGGAAGGACGCCACACGCGCCGTGATGTACCTGAAGAAGGCCTCTTACCTGGGGGCCTGGAAGGCGTGGCTCAAGGCACACCGGATGGAGGCGATGCCGCTGGTCACAATCGAGGCCGATGTCTGTCGCGACGACCTCTTGGTTGAACTTGAAATCGACACGGTTGTAAAAGTTTGAAACAGGCTCTCAACAAATGGCTCAGTCTCGGGGTTGCGGCAGGGCTGTGTGGGGTTTTGGCCGTGGGATCGGTCGTGTTGGCCTTTCTCGGGCCGGAGCTGTCCGGAGTCGCCATGACCTGCCCAGCCCTGCTGTGCGTCACGGCGGCGTTGACGTGCGGGTTGGCGGTTTCCGGCGTCCGTGCGGTCACGCGTCGTCGGTTCGATTCTGCGCTGTTGCACCTGGGGTGCGCGTGCGTGCTGGCCGGGTGGCTGACGGGGAGGGTCGCGGAGCGTACGAGCACGCCGGAACGCCCGGTGATCGGGTCGATGGCGATGGTCGACGGCGATGTCTCCGACAAACTGTGGGAAGGGTCGACCCTCAGCACCGCTGTCGGGCGGGTTCCGTTCACTGTCAAGCTCGAGAAGTTCTTCGTTGAGTATTACGACGCCAACGGACAGGACCGCGACGAGGGACGCATGCCGCCGGTGAAGGAGTACCGCAGCCGGGTGACCATCACGGAGTCTGGCAAAGCGCCCTATGTGGTGAATGTCCGCGTAAACCATCCAGTCACTGTGCAGGGCTACTCCATCTACCAGATGAGCTGGGGGCAGAGCACCGACGTGTATGGGCGTCCTGTGACCTACACCGTGCTGCAGTTCATCCGCGACCCGGGCCTGCCGGTGGTGTATGCGGGCTTCGCTGTGATGCTTGCAGGCATTCTGTTCTTTACCGCGCGGGTGATGCGCGGGTCGGTCCGGCCTGTGGTGAAGGAGGTGCCGCGATGATGATCAAGGGCACGCTTCAGGGCGGGTTGATCTACCTGACCATGGCTCTGTTTCTCGCTGCGGCATTGCTGTTGCGCGATAAGTATCGTCCGGTGGGGCGGAATCTCTGGTTCATGGGCTTCGTTGCGGCGGTGGCGTCGCTCGTGTGGCGCGGCTTTCACACGGGCCATCCGCCGATGCAGAACCTCTTCGAGTTCTTCCTGTGTATGGCGGCGTTTCTCTGGCCCCTGTCGCGCATGAGCCGCAGGCAGACCGGCACCGACACCGACCGGCAGGACGCGCTGCTGGGGCTGCTGATTCTGTTTCCTGCGGCCTTTGTTTTCAGTGAGGAGGTGAGGCGGCTGCCGCCCGCGCTGCAGAGTCCGCTCTTCGTGCCGCATGTCGGAAGCTACGTGGCGGGATATGTGATGCTCGCGCGGGCGGCGCTGATGGCGTTGCCCATGATGCGCGCCTCGGAGGATGCGGCGCAGGTTCGGCAGGCGGATGCGGCCTCGCGCCAGACGGCGGCTGTGGGGTTCGTCCTTCTGACGCTGGGGCTGCTGCTGGGCTCCATCTGGGGCAAGATATGCTGGGGCCACTACTGGCAGTGGGACCCCAAAGAGATGTGGTCGCTGGCCACGTGGTTCATCTACGGCAGCTATTTCCATTGCCGCCTGAAGAACGGCTTGCGTAGCCCGAAGGCCCTGGGGCTGCTGCTGTGGCTGGGGCTGCTGTTCGTCGTGCTGACGCTGACGTGGATCAACGTTTCGAATCTCTTCTCCGGCATGCACACCTATGCCATGCCGGGCTAGGCGTGGTTGCGCAGCTTGAGTTCCGCCGGGTGCGGATAGAGGTAGTGCTGGCGCATCAGGTAGTCGCACTGGTGTTTGAAAATGTAGTGCCGGAACAGCGTGATGGGCACGATCAGCGGCACCTGTTCGCGCGCATACTCGTCGAGCATATAGGCGAGTTCTTCGCGCTCCTGCGTCGTGAGCTGCTCTGAGAAATACCCCTGCATGTGCTGGAGCACGTTCACGTGCCGTCCGACGGTGGCGCGCTCGGCCATGACGGCGAGGAAGCGCGTTTCGTACGCGGTGACCGTGGCCTTCAGGTTTTCAGGCGTCGCGTCCGCGGCGAGGCGTCCGAGCTCCTGCAAGCCGTCGGGCGCGTGAGCCATCAGCAGGTACTTGGCGCTGGCGTGGAAGGCCTGGAGCACATGCACCGAGGGCGCGGCCGCGACCTCGTCGCGGAACCGTTTCAGCGCGAAGACCCGCTCGATGAAGTTCTCTCGGATGTCGGGGTCGTGCAGGCGGCCGTCCTCTTCGCACGGCAGGCTGGGAAAGGCGCGGATGAAGGCGCGGGCGAAGAGCCCCGAGGTGTGCTGTGGAGTGGGATTGCCGTCGGGGGTGTAAAGCGTGACACGGAAGAGTCCCGAGGAGGGCGACTTGGCTCTGAAGATGAAGCCATGGAGATTGAGCGGCCTCAGCGTTTCAATGGCGCGGTCGCAAAAGGCCATCATCTGTTCGGTATAGTCGGTGCCTGTTTTGTTGCCGATAAGGCGGTTGCTTTCCGGCGTGCCGACCAGATGCATCGACTCGCGCGGCACAGAGAGTCCGCAGCCGACCTCCGGACAGACGGGAACATAGTCGAAATACGCGCCCAGCGTGTCGGTCAGGTAGGCGTCGTGTTTATGGCCGCCGTCGAAGCGGACCTGCTCGCCGAGTAAGCAGGACGAGATGCCGACGGAAATTTTCGTAAAAGGTGCGCTCACTTTCATGGTGCTAGTGTAACGGAAAAAGGGGAACGCTACAACTGCGCAGAGGGAAAGGGTTGACAAGACGGCAGAGGGAAAGGGAAAATAACCTCTCACACACGCAAAAGGGAAAGAAGTGATGAGTAACCGGGAAGTGACTTTTCTGAAGCAGAACGGGTTGGATGTCGAAGGGATTGACCGCGAGGCGTTGCTGACGGCGTTCGAAGAGGAAATGGATGCCGGGCTGGCGGGAAAGCCATCGTCGCTGATGATGATTCCCTCCTTCATCTCTATTGACAAGCCCGTTAAGACCGACACGCCTGTGGTGGTGCTGGACGCGGGCGGCACCAACCTGCGCGCGGCGGTCGTGAAGGTCAACGCTCAAGGCAAGGCCGAGATTGGAGCGTTCTCCAAGCGGCCGATGCCGGGCACACAGGGCGAGATCAGCGCCGAAGACTTCTACGATGCGTTTGTGGACTTTCTGTTGCCGATCGTGGGCGAGTCCGAGTCGATCGGGCTCTGCTTCTCCTATCCCGCGGAGATCATGCCTGACTGCGATGCGAAGTTGCTGCGCTGGAGCAAGCAGATCCAGGTGCCGTCGGTGGTGGGTACGATGATCGGCTCCGGTCTGCAGAGGCACCTCGCGCAGCGCGGCTACAAGCGGCGCACGGTGATCCTGAACGACACGGTGGCGACGCTGCTGGCGGGCAAGAGCGCGGGCGTGGCGCGGGACTACTCCGCATACGTCGGCTTCATCCTGGGCACGGGCACCAACACGGCGTATGTTGAGCGCAATGCGCGCATCACCAAGCGGACGGATTTGGACCGGGCGGGTTCAATGGTCATCAACGTCGAGTCCGGTGCCTTTCTGCGGGTGAAGCAGTCGCTGTTCGACAAGGTTATGGATGCGAGCACGAACGACTGCGGCCACTACGCTTTCGAGAAGATGATCTCCGGCGCCTACCTCGGCTGGCTGGGCTTCGTTGTGCTGGGCGAGGCGGCCAAGGCGGGCTTCTTCTCGGCGGCAGCGGCGGCCAAGATCACCTCGTGGAAGATGGTTTCGAACAAGCACCTCGACGATTTCTGCGGCGGGTCGCCGACGCCGGACAATCCGTTTCCGGATGCGGCGTTCAGCGCGGCGGACCAGGAGGCGGTTGCGCGCCTCTGCGCGCCTGTCTATGCGCGCGCAGCGGTGCTGACGGCGGTGAATCTGGCCTCGGCGATCCTCAAGACTGGCGCGGGCAAGGATCACGCGCGTCCGGTGTGCGTGAACGTGGACGGTTCTACCTACTACCGCACGCTCACGGCCGATTTCCAGAACCTCGTGCAACGCGAGCTGAAGGCGTTGCTCGCGCCGCGCGGCATCGCTTATGAGCTCATCCGCGTGGATGAGTCGCCGGTGATCGGCGCAGCCGTGGCTGGGCTAATGTGAGGAGCCCTGCGGGATGGGCTCGAATATCCGATGTCCAACGGGGACGGCCTATGAGGATGCGAGAGACTATGTGCCTTTCAGTGTTCCGTTTGACTCTATCTGCGCGAGTGAGTTTTGAGGGGCTGTAAATGAAACTAACGAGGCTTCTCCCTTTAGTTGTCTTTCTGGCGTTTCAGTTGACGGCGCAGGCCGCAGGGCTGGACGCGCTGCTCGAAAGCGAAGCGGTCTGGAAGCAGAACGCCGATGCGTTCATGGGCGATTTTCAGCCGCTTGGATTCGCGTTTGTGGACGGCAAGAAGATGGCGAAGTCAAGCCGCCCAGAGTTGAAGTTCTTGGATTTCAAAGTTTGGGAGGCGCGCGTCTTTTTCGAGCAGGAGGCGCTGAGCCGTGTAGAGCTGTCGCTCTATAACAAAGGCGACGCGGGCGAACTGGATCAAGAGGCTTTCAAGGAGCTGCTCACGAAGGTCGACGAAGCGATCAGCGCGTTTGCGGGTTCGAAGGGCATGACCGGCAAGACATCCAACGACCGCGCCAACTACTACGTCAACCGCCGCCAGTGGGCGAAAAAGCCGGTGGGCATCCAGGTCGAATGGGCCTTTGTGAATCCGCACCGCTCGGACCGTCAGCTCATGCCGTTCCGCGCGGAGTTCGTGAAAGTGCTGCTGGTCCCGGCCAAAGAGGGCGGCATGACGGCGGTCACAAGCGGGGCGCCGACGTGGGCGAACAACGCGACGGCGCGCACGGTGAAGGTCAACGTCAAAAGCAATCCTGAGGGTGACGTCTGGGTGGACAATGTCCCGATGGTGGATCAGGGCCAGAAGGGGTATTGTGCTGCGGCTTCGTCTGAGCGGCTCCTCCGCTATTACGGGAGGCAGGTGGATCAGCACGAGATCGCCCAGCTCGCGGACACGGCCTCTAAAGGCGGCACCTCGCTGGACGGCATGGTCAGCGCGCTCGACGCAGTGGGTAAAAAGTACCAGTTGGACCAGAAAGACCTGATCCGCTCCGATAACGGTAGGAGCTTCGAAAAAAGTAAGTTCTACGAAATGATCGAACTGTACAACCGGCAGGCGAAGCAGAAGAGAAAAGCGACGATCAACTTCGAGGACTTTGCCGAAACGACCGGGCCCAACATGCGCACGATCGACACCATGAAGATCTACGCGGCGATGGATTCCGAGACGCTCAAGGAGTCTAAAGTTCGGCAGGCTCAGGGGTTGGAGAGCTTTCGCAAGAATATCATCCAGTATACGACGCAGGGCGTGCCGATCGTATGGGCCTGCGTGGTCGGCAAGTATCCGGAGAAGCCGGATCTCGGACGCGAGGGCGCGTTCGGCCATATCCGGCTCATCATCGGGTACAACGCCAAAACCCAAGAGGTGCTGTACTCCGATTCATGGGGGCGTGGGCACGAGCTGAAGCGGTTGCCGCTCGGCGAAGCGTGGACCATGACGTTCGGGCTGACCGTGCTCAAGCCGCGCGATATTCGGTGAGGCAGATGAGGGGTTTAGGCTGTGGGCTTTTAGGCTGTTAGGTTGTCACTTGGACCGTGCGCTGGACCTGGGTTTCGAAGGTTTCTCTCTCCCAACGGCCTAACCGTCTAAACACCTATCAACCGCTCCCCCGCGGTTACGGATTGCATGCGAAGGCCCGGATGACGTATTCTAGTGGCCTTTTGGAGAAAAAATGAGCGATAAAAAAGTGTCGATGGCGGATTTCGAGTCGTTGCTGAATGCGCAGTTGAGCAGTTACCGCAAGGGGTTCAATCCTGGTGACCGCGTGCGCGGGTCCGTCAGCAACATCACTAATCAGTATGTCATCTTGGACGTGAGCGCCAAGCGTGAAGGCTTGGTGCCGATCGCAGACATGACGAACGAAGATGGGACCTTGCGTTGCAAAATCGGCGATTCGGTCGAGGTGATTTTCGCCGGCATGCAGAACGGCACGTTTCTCTTCTCGGGCAGCGTCGGCGCCAAGCAGGTGATCGACCGCACGCTCGTGGACGCGTACGCGCGGCAGATGCCGGTCGAGGGCTTGGTCGAGAAAGAGATCAACGGCGGCTACGAAGTGACCGTCTCGGGAAAGCGCGCGTTCTGCCCCTTCTCTCAGATCAGCCTCTTCCGCCAGGAAGGCGCGGAATACATCGGCCACAAATTCAACTTTCTCATTTCCGAGTATGGCGAGGATGACCGCGGCACGAACGTGATCGTCAGCCGCCGCACGCTGCTGGAGAAAGAGCGCGAGGCGCAGCGCCAGGAGCTGATCGAGGATCTGCACGTCGGCATGGTCGCCACGGGCACGGTCACGCGCATCGTGGAGTTCGGCGTGTTCGTGGACCTCGGCGGCGCGGAAGGGCTGATCCCGCTCAAGGAGATCGCCTGGGCGCGCGACGTGAAGCCCGAGGACGTGGTCAAGACCGGCGACAAGGTGGACGTGCAGATCAAGGACATCGACTGGGACCGCAACCGCATCTCGCTCAGCCTGCGCGGCGCACAGGGCGACCCGTGGAACGACGCGGTCAACCGCTTCCCGCAAGGCACAACCTTCATGGGCAAGATCACCAAGCTCGAGAAGTTCGGCGCGTTCGCGCAGCTCATTCCCGGCGTCGAAGGCCTGATCCCGATCGGCAAGCTGGGCGGCGGGCGCCGGCTCATGTCCGCGCGCGAAGCGGTGACCGAGGGACAGGAGATTCTGCTCCAGGTCGACAGCGTCGATATCGAGCGCCGCCGCTTCAGCCTGAGGCCGGTCGATGAGCGGGTCAAAGCGCTCAAGCCCGGCGAGCTGGCGGAGGGCGTGAAGGTCGAGGGCATCGTGGAGTCGATCCAGCCCTTCGGCATTTTCGTTCGCCTCTCGGAAGAGAAGACCGGCATGCTGCACATCAGCGAGACCGACATCCCCAAGGGCGGCAACCCGGCCGCCAAGCTCGAAAAGCAGTTCCCGCCGTCCAGTAAGATCGAGGTGGTGGTGAAGTCCGTCGAAGGCGACCGCATCTCGCTCACGCTCCCCGCCAAGTGGGAGACGCGCGGCGACGGCGACGCCGAGAGCAACGACGTCTCGAGCTGGCTCTCAGCCAACAAAGGCGGCGGTTCGCTCGGTTCGCTCGGCGACGCGTTCTCGAAGCTGCAGCTCTAGAAAAGCCGTTAGGTCAACCATTCGTAGTGGGCCCGTGGGGGCCTTCTTCTGGAGGCGAGTGTCATGTACGAGTACCGTCGTGCAACGCCTGGAGTCCGCAATGAACTGCTCGAAGAGCGCCAATGCAAGGCGTGGCCTTGGCATGTGCCTCCGCACTTCGCCGACGGCGAGCACGTGTATCTGCTGGCCGCCGCCTGTTTCGAGCATCAGTCCTTGATGGCTTCAGAGGCGCGACGTGACGAGTGGTTCTCCGCAGTTCACACCTGCGTCAGCGACTGCGGGGGGCGACTTGCGCGGCTGGGTGGTCTTGCCGAACCATTACCATCTTGTGGCGCGTGTTGATTTGATAGCTTTCTCTGCGCGAATCGCCAGGCTGCACAACGGCAAGTCTACCCAATGGAACCGCGAGGACCAGACGCCGGGCAGAAAAGTCTGGCATCGGTTCGCTGATCGGCGGATTCGCAATGACAGGCACTACTTCGCTGCGCTAAACTACGTGCATGCCAATGCGGCACATCACGGGCTGGTTGAGCGGTCGGACGAGTGGCGGTGGATCAGTCTCGCAAACTACCGCGACGAGGTGGGGCTTGAGACGCTGGAGGCGTGGACGTGCGAATACCCGATCGAGCGCTTCGGCGAAGGCTGGGATGTGTGAGGCATGTGCAAAGGAAGAAGCGTCTCACGGCGCCACTATGAACGGTAGCGCGGGTGCCCTGGCGATTAAGTTTGTAGCGGGCTCGTGAGAGCCTGCGAACAAGAAGGAGATCGACAGTGAAGCGAACGTTCCTGATGGTGATGCTGGCGGCGGTCTGCGGCGCGGCGTGCGCTGAAGAGGACACGAATCTCTACTACAAGGTGTTTTCAATCGTACCCACGCTCTCTTCTCATGCGTCGGTCAGCGGAGACAACGTTCAAAAACCAGACGGTGTATCGGATGCTGAGTTAAAGACGTTTCTGTCGCAGATCTGCAAGGTTGTTTGGCCAGCTGGTTCGGATGCGATATGCTCGTTGAATGATCGGGAGCGGTTGATCATCAGGAACACGCAAGCGAATCTCAATCTCATCGAACAGCGGCTCAAGTTTTCGTTAGAGGGGTGTCAAATTGCAGTCGAATGTTCGCTGGTCGCGTTCCGGCGGACCGATGTCGAGAAACTTCAACTTGGCGCTGGTGTGACGAAGGAAAGCCTGATGGCGCTGCAGAAGGATGGACGTTCTCGGCTGATAACGACGGCATGCGTCATGACCAAACCGGGACAGGAGGCGACTGTTACAGACGCTCAGGAGCTTATCTATCCGACAAAGATGGATTGTGGATTCGGCACCAATCAGGTTGGAGGCGCGTCGTGGGCCGTAATCCCGTGCGATTTCGAAATGCGTGAGGTCGGCACGCTTCTCAATGTTGTTCCGGAGTTTTCCGCAACTGGCATGCTGATCGACTTGATGATCAACCCTCGGCGGGTTGCGCTGAACCGGTGGGAAACTTTTGAGGGCGGCGCCGGATCGAAAGGCGACAGCAGAAAGATTCCGTTGCGCCAACCTGTGTTCGAGGTGTCGTCGATGCGGACGCAGGTCACCCTCGAAGACGGCGAGACCGTTCTACTGGGTGGCGGGAGAAAGCAGGACGACGACTGGATCCAGTATCATTTCTTAAAAGCTTGGTCTGTACTGCCGAAGAAACCTAAATGAAACAGCCCACTCCACTACTTCCGCTCACCCTGCTCTCCCCCTCCAAGCGCGTACGCGCCGAGGTGGCGGTTGAGACCGTGTGGATCGGCACGACCGTTTATCCCGAGAGTCCTGTGTGGCGCGTGTGGTGTGATGAGAAGCCAGTTGTGGACACGTCGACTGTGGGGCTGGCGACCGGATCCGGCCCTCTGGCGTATGGCATGACGTTTGTGAATGCAACGCGGCACCGGCCGCAGACCGGCATCGGCCCGGGACGCGAGATCCGGGCGCGGTTCGCGAGCCGCGATGGGCGCGCGTTGGAGGTGACGCTGCGCGTGACCGATTTGAGCGCGTTCTGCACGGTGCGGGAGATGGGGCGAAGGCCCTCACGGGCCCACTACGAACAAGATGCGGGCCGTGGCGACTGCGCAACCGTTTGTAGTGGCGCCGTGAGGCGCTCGGATGAGACGTGTGTCCGTCACGGCCTTTGCATCACGCGATTTCCGGAGGGCTCGGTGCTGCTGGGCAGCGCGGGAACGCTCAACGCTCAACGCTCAACGCTCAACGCCCAACGGGAAGGGCCCCAGGTGCTTTTCGCGCCGAGCGGCAAGCTGATCGCCTTCTGGTGGCACAGGCTGGAGCAACACGCCGTCTTTTTCGACCGGCCGGGCGATCTCGCGGTGCGGCGTTTCGGGGCGCTGGAGCGCCTCGATGAACTGGTTGTGGGGTGCGGCCGGCAGGGCTGTGACCATCTCTTCCTAACGGTGCCGTTCACGAAGGCGGAGCTGCCCGCGCCGGTTTTCGGCGAGGCGGTGACGCCGGCCTATCGCGCGGCTTTTGAGATGATGCTGGGGCGCGGCGCGGTGAGCGACGACTTTTGGATGATTCGCGGCGAGCCGGGCGAGTTCGCGGTGGCCGCGCGGCGGCAGGGCGGCGTGTGGCAGGTGGCGGGCGTGACCGCTGCGGCGCGGACGCTGACCGTGCGCTTCGAGGACCTGTGGCTGCGGATGCCTGTGGAGCTGCGGGCGCTGGCGTACACGGTTGAGATCCTGCGCGATCCGATCAAGGATGAACCAGGCAACCGCGTCGAGGAGTCGTTCGCGGAGCAGGCGCCGGACGTGCGCGTGGCGATGGATCTCGCGAAGAGCGGCGGATTTCTGATAACATATCGGCCTCAACTCAGCCGAACCGAAAAATAGCCGCCAAGTCACCGAGGTTGCCAAGACCACCTAATGTTGAGAAGGTCGAAGCACAGAATGACATCATGCTTTACAAACCGGGTGTATCTTGGTGCTCTCCGAGCCTTGGTGGTTAAAGATCGAGTCTGTTAGAATTTAAAGAAACACAGTTGAAAAATGATAGAGGCTACAGAGATTTTGGATGACGAAGCGCTGATTGAAGAGGACGGGGAGAGCGTGTTGTCGCTGACCGTGCCGGAGGAAGGCGCGGAAGGACGGCTGGACGCGTGGCTGGCGTCGCAGGTGGCGGAGCTGTCGCGGTCGCGGATTCAGGCGCTCATCAAGGAGGGGCGCGTGACCTGCGGCGGTGCGGCGATCAAGGCCAACGCCCATCCGAAGCCGGGTCAGGAGATCGAAATCAGTGTGCCTGCGCCCGTATCGGCAGAGCCCATGCCTGAAGACATCCCCCTCGACATTCTGTACGAAGACAGCGACTGTCTGGTCATCAACAAGCCCGCCGGGCTGGTGGTGCACCCCGCGCCCGGGCACGGCTCGGGCACGCTGGTGAACGCTCTGCTGTTCCACTGCCGCGACCTCGGAGGCGTGGGCGGTGTGGAGCGTCCGGGCATCGTACACCGCCTCGATAAGGATACGTCGGGCCTGATGGTGGTGGCGAAGAACGACGCCGCGATGGCGGGTTTTGTCCGGCTGTTCCAGACAGGCGGAATCACGAAGGAATATCTGGCGCTCGTGCACGGCGTGCCGCCCAAGCTGTCCGGCACGGTGAGCACGCTGATCGGTCGGCATCCCGCACAGCGCAAAATGATGGCCGTAGTGATGCGCAACGGCAAACAGGCCGTGACGCACTACACGGTTGAGAAGAGGCTCGGGGACATCACGCTGGTGCGCTGCCGCATCGAGACGGGCCGGACGCATCAGATCCGCGTGCACATGCAGTCGCTCGGGTGCCCGGTGGTAGGCGACGCGGTGTACGGACGAACCGCCGCGGACAACCGTTTGCCGCACAACCCCGGACGGCAGATGCTGCATGCCACGCACTTGGTGTTCGCGCATCCGGTGACCGGTGCGGCGATGGATTTCACCGCACCGCTGCCTGCAGATTTTATGTCGCTGGTTGCCGGTTGACGGTTACACGTTACCGGCTGGGGCTGGTTGTTCAGAACCCGTAACGTGTAACACGTGGCCTGTAACGCCTCCGCTACTTTACGAACACCGTCAAACGGCGGGTGGAGTACTGGCCGCCGTTGGCCATGAAGGTGTAGTCCGGGTTCTCTCCGGCGGTGTTGTTCCCGATGCCGATGTCGCAGGGTACGTTGCCGTTGAAGTTGTTGTACGCGAAGAGCGTCACCTTGTTCTTCCACGAATGGACCTGCATGCAGCCGTAACCGCCGTCGCCGGTGGGCTGGTCGTCGAAGTCATACTTGCCGCCGTTCGCGCCGGGCAGGTTCAGGCCGTTCTGCATGCCGTAGTTCGCGTCCCAGAACTCGATGTTTCCGCCGTCGGAGTTGTCGAGCTTCGGGATGCTGTCGATGTTGGAGCGGACGGTCAGGTTGGCGACCTTCGTCTGGTGGCGGATGCCGCTCCTCATGCATGGGATTCCGAGCTTTTTGGCGTCTTTGGTGAAGGCGTCCATGGAGGCGAAGACGTAGCGGATGCTGCCTGCGCTTTCTTGGAGTTGGAGCACGTAGGCGACCTGCGTGAAGGCGCCTGCGCTGGCGCTAGCGTCGACCTCATATTTCGGCGCGGCAACGGCGAAGTTTCCGCTGGAAGGCAGGTCGATCTCATAGACTTTGCGGAAGCCCTTGAGTTCGGGCAGTGACATGACGCCGCCGAGCTGGGGCTTGTTGCCGCAGCGGAACGCGCCTGTGGGCAGCCCGAGGTTGTTGACAAGGTTAGGCTCAGCCGTCTGGTCCCACGCGAAGCGCATCGCCATTGGAGCGGTGACCGTGGGGGCGGAGATCACGACGGCGTTGCCCTCGATCACCGCGTCAGCTTTCACATAGAGGCCGTCCGCACCGCACATCTCAAACCAAGTCGGTGCCTTGCCGTCGCGGGTCTTGAGGCCGCTGGCGTTGTCGAACGTGAGGCGTATCTTCGCGCCTTCGATGGCGAAAGACTTGTAGACCGGCCCTGCCCAGGCGATCTCTTTGCGGCCATAGGTGCGGTTGAGCGCCTGGTTAGCCATGCGCAGACCCACGTCCTGCTTATTGGTCGGGTGAATGTTCTTGGTGTTGCCGATGTCGTTGATGACGGTGTAGCCGGTGTTGGGGATGGCGGCGGGAACGGCGGCCTGAGCCTCCCAGATGCCGGGCAGGGCCGTGGCGTTGCTTCCGTAGGTGAAGGGCGCGAGCTGCACGAGGTAGTAGGGGAAGTCGCCCTGTCCCCAGACCGTGCGCCAGCCGTTGACGAGGGCCTTGGTCTTCTCGAGGTAGAGCATGCCTTCGCCGTTGTTCGAGCAGCCCTGATACCAGATCGCGCCGCGGATGGCGAAGGGCACGAGGCCTGCGACCATGCCGTTGAAGAGCACGGTGGGTTCCTGGTGCTTGCCTTGGGCGGACGGAAAGGTCAGGTTCGGCGGGAACTCGGGCGCGTTCACGATGGGTTGGCCGGCAGCCGTCTTTTTCTCCGCATCGCTGATCCACGAGTGGACCGCTGAAATGTAGTCGCCCAAAACCTTTTTATGGAGAGGGGACTTCGGGTCGGCGGTATCCACGCGGTCCTTGATTCCGGCCAGTTCGGGAAGGTCTGAGAAGCCGCAGGCGGGGGTCCACGGCTCGATGCGCGTGCCGCCCCACGAGCAGTTGATGAGGCCGACGGGGACTTTGAGCTCCTGATGCAGGCGGCGGCCGAAGAAGAAGGCCACGGCGGACTGGCCACCGATGCTTTCAGGCGTGGTGACCTCCCAGTTGGCGTTGACGTCATTCTCGGGTATGGGCTTGAAGTTCTTGGGCGCCCGGAAATGGCGGATCATCGGAAACGTCGCTGCGGCGATCTCCTGCGCGGCGTTGTCCGTGCCGTGCATGCTGAACTCCATGTTCGACTGTCCGGAGCAGAACCACACTTCGCCGACGACCACGTCCTTGAATTCGATGACGTTGGACGCGGTGACCTTGAACACGGCCGGCTGGTCAGAGGCTTTGAGCGCGTCGAGCTTGACCTGCCACGTGCCGTCGGCTTTGGCCACGGTCTCTTTCTTCTGGCCCGCGAAGTCGACGGTGACTTTCTCGCTGGGGTCGGCCCAGCCCCAGACCGGCACCAGCGTGCCCTGCTGCAAGACCATGTCGTTGCCGAAAATGTGAGGCAGCCTGACGGCGGCCTGAGAGGAGAAAGCCAGCAGGCCCAAGCCTGCCAGCGCGGTGAAACGTGTGAGGTTCATATGGAGCGTGTTCCTTTCGGTTATTTTGGGTAATGGTCTCGGTTGTGCAGGCCAAACGAAATGGGATTTCAGAATAAGCTCTCGACGCTGAACGCGCAACTCTCAACGTTCACTACGCTAATAGGTGGCTGTCCAGAACGAGCGCCAGTAGGCCTGGTCCATGGCGAAGGGGTCGAGCGACTGCTGGGCGAGGTCGAATGAGCCGGGGAGGAGGCCGAAACGCTTCATTTCGCGCACGTACTGAGGGTTGGGTTTCCAGCCGGGAGTGCCCCAGGGCGGGCGGGCGTCGTAGAGCGCCTTGCCGCTCTGGACGGAGGCGAGCAGCTTCTTGTAATCGGGGTCGTTCTTGTCCTTGAAGACCGCCCTGCCGCAGCGTCCATAGCCACCCGCCTCTTTTGCCAGAGGGGCGAGCAGGGCGCTGGAACATTCGGGCTGGGTGTAGTTCACGAGCAGGGAGGCATCGAACATGCGGGCGGGGTCGTTCGGCAGAATGATCCGCTCGTGACTGCCGGTGGGATGTCCTGCCAGTTCGCGCTCCTTCTCGCGGCGCAGGCCCCAGTTGAAGGGAAACCCGGTAACGTTGTGTTCGGCGGTGTTCTTGTGGCACTCGTTACAGCGGCGCTTGAAAACGTCGTGGCACTCGCCGAAGAACTTGTGCCCCGCATGGCCGTAATACTCCTGCTCCTCCGTATTGCGAAGCGCGGCGTAGCTGCCCGCGAAGGGTGCGGCAGCCTCGATCCAGAGCCAGACGGTGCGCCACTCGGCGGGCGAGGCCTTGACGTCCTTGTGGCCGCCGGCCAGGCGCTTGAGCAAGGGGCTGGCCGCGCTGCCGATGGAGCGCGGCGGCTGGTTGCCGAGGCCGTTGCGTCCGTCCGCGAATTCGCCGCGCGTGATGAGTGCCATGTAGGCGTTGGAAAAGGTGGGCGCTTGGGCGGCGATGAGATTCAGGTTGCCTGCGCGCTTCTGTGGATTGTGGCAGGTGACGCAGTGGCGGTCGAGGATGGGCTGGATGTCGCGCGTGAAATCGAGGACGTCCGGCTGGCCTTCGAAGTTCTGGATGGCAGACGGAGGTCGCTTCAAGGCGAGGAGGGCGGTTTCGCGGCGGTCGGCGCCGGCCGCGCTGGCACGCTCCTCGTGACAGCCGATGCAGGTGAAGGTTTCGCCGGGCATGAGGTTGGCAAAGCTCTGCATGCGTTTGACGGAGAGGTCGTTCGCGTCGAGCGAGACGAAGAAGAGCGGCCGGCCGGCGGGTGCGAGAAAGGAGGCGCTGCCGTCCTCTTCGACCGGCACGGTGCCGAGCACGCGCTCGAGGTTGAAGGAGCCGTTGAAGGAGGTGAGATCCATGCCCCCGCTGAAATTGACGGGTTTGGGCAGTGGCTCAAGGATCAGGAGCTTCTTGATGTCGCCGCGCTTGACGCCAGCCATGTTGCGGCCAGCGTAGACATCGGTCAGGACGAACTGGCCGGTTCCGGAGGCCGGGTTCACTCGGCTGGGGATGACCGGCTCGCGCGGTCGGGGGCGCAGCAGGCGGGGCTCGTGGACGGGTGTGTCCTGATCCGTATAGACGGCTTGCTCCTTGCCGTCGCGGGTCATCAGGAGGACCGTCTTGTCGCGGGCCATGAGGAAGAGGTCTTTCGAGATCGGGGCGGGATCGCGGATGCGGCCTTTCTCGCTGAGGCGGTGGGCTGAAGTCAGGTCGTCGGGGCCGGCGAGCGGGGTGACGAGGGTGGCGAAACCGGCGTGCTCGTTGGCGCCGTGGCCGGGCGAGAAACTGGCGATGACCTCTGATGTGCCGGGCACAGGTTGAGCGTCGATCATGACGGTCCACGAGTGCATGTTGCCGTAGAAGATATTGACCCCCGTGCCGTCAGGGTTCATGGTCCAGAGCGGGTGGTATTCGACTTGGGAGCGGTCGATATACTCCCAGCGCATGTAGAGGATCCGTCCGTCTGGCATGACGGCGGGTGTGTTGTCCTGCTCGATGTTCGCGGAAAGTCGCGTGATGCCCGTGCCGTCGGGCTTGCAGCGGTGGAGCGTGGCGACCTGGGTATACCAGCAGCTCACCCAGCGTTTGCAGCGCGTGGAGACGAAGAGAATGTCGCCATCGGGGATGCGGCAGGGCTCGAAGTCATCCCAAGGGCCGCTGGTGAGCTGTCGCAGGCCCCTGCCGTCGGACTGCACTTCATAGAGATGGTAACAGTCGGTGCCTGTTGGCCGGTGAGAGAAGAGAATCGTGTGCCCGTCGTAGTCCACGTGCGGGTCGCGGACGCTGCCGCCTTGGGCGTCGAAGATAATTTTCTTTTCGAGGGTGCGAAGGTTGTAGCGGTAGAGGATTCCCCGGTCGGGCGCTCCGTTTCCGGCGAATGCCTTTTTATTCACGTCGTCGCAGTAATAGCCAATGTTGGCGTACCAGTGTCCGTCACTGTACCGTGAGCGCGTGCAAAAGACGAGTTCCGGTGTGTTTTTCAGCGGCCCAGACAGCGCATCGCCCAACAGATCGGCGCTTGCGTTTGGGAGAATGGCCAGAGCCCATAGGCCGGCCAGGCATACCTGTCTTCTCATTTTACACTCCCCCCCTTGAACGGTTCCCCAACCGCACAGATAGGGTACCACACGCTTCGCATTGATTCAACCGGTGCGTGCCGTTTTCTCATGAAATGATTACAGTGTTTAACTTATAATTGACATAATATTTTTACTGATAATCAAGATCGGCATTACTAATAGGGTAAAAGGGTGTTTTGACGGCTGTCGATCATCGGTAGGGATTAATTTGCTAGTTAAATCGACTTGCGACATCCTGCAAAAAGGGGTACTATATATTAATAATTAATGAGTGCGGAGTTTTGTTTTTATGTTGTGGCGTGAGACATTTCTCTATGTGGTCATCGGTTTTGTGCTGAATGCATATTGCGGTTCGGCGGTGAGTGTGCCTTTATCTGATGACTTGCAAACCCGTCAGGATCGCAGGATAAAAGGGTGTCCCGTGTCTGCTCCGGGCGTGGTGCATCCGGGCCCTTTAGCGAACGGCGCCCAACGCAGTGACGCAAGCGCTGCTGAGGCGAGCGAGAACGGAGTTGTGCCCCGCATTGTCTGTTTTAAACGGGAGACCCCTTGTGTGGGGTGGGCGCCTGATCTTTTGCCGAGGGTTTTGTCTGGAAGTCAAGGTCCTCGGTGGTGAGGCGGCGGTGGTGACACCGACGCGTGAATGAAACACAAACAGAATTAACGGACCGTGTGAAAACACGAGAAAAAGGTGAGGGAGGTTCTTATGGGTAAGCACAAGACGCCGGCAGAGCGCGAGATTGCGTTACGCGTGGGTGCGCGTATCCGTCAGTTGCGCGAGATCCAGCACATTACGCAGATCCGTCTGGCAACGGAAATCGGGATTCGGGCGGGGCCGCTGGGGTGGATCGAGAAGGGCAAGCATCTGCCTTCCGGACGGGTGCTTTACCGGATCGCCAAGCAGCTGAACGTCCGTTTGGACGACCTGTTCCAGGAGACGGACGTGTGGCAGGCCTCTGCGCCGACGGTCTCGGATACTGCGGCGACGATGTTGCCGCCGATCGAGATGGATGCTGCGGCCGAGTCGATCAAGGCTGCGCACATCGTGTGCCAGTCGGTGGCCGACAGGCTGATTGACCTTGAAAAGCTTAGCGGGGTGGTCAGGGCCTCGGATCTTCCGTTGTTCGTACCCTTCGCGCCCACAGAGGCTGGAGCCGAGTGCCTGGCCATGCGGGTGCGCCGGGGGCTGGGCATCGGTTGTGCGGTGGTGTCCGACACTGTCGAGCTGATCGAGGATGCGGGCTTGCGGGTGGTCTTTCTCGACATGCCGGACGGATGTTCGACATTCAGCGGGTACGACCGCATGAACTGCAACGCCTTTATTTTCTTGAACACCCGTCTCAAAAAGCAGCCGGAACTTCAAGTGTTCCGCCTGGCCTTTGAACTCGGCCGCATCTACTGGTACACGCGCAAGCTGTACAGTGCTGGCGCGGACGAGGCCTCGGTTTTGGCTGGGGACGACGTGGCGCTCGATGAGGCGCAGTTCGCCCGTCGGTTCGCGGCAGCCCTCCTGATGCCCGCATGTGCGGTGCAGACAACGATGGGCCAGCTCGGACTGACGCCGAAAACGTGGTCGTGGGAGATGCTGCTGCGCCTCAAGAAGCGCTATGGCGTTTCGGCGGCGTGTTTCGCTCAGCGGCTGCAGATGCTGAAGCTGAGCTGGAGCGATAAGCAGAAAAAGAGCCCGCGCTACTATCTGTTCAAGGACGAGGCCGAGGCGTTTGTCGCGGAGAACGGGCCGACGTCCGAGCCGGGCGGCAGCCGCTCTGCGCTGGCGATGAACGGACACCTGTGCGACTTGCTGCTGCGAGCCGAGCAGGCGGCCAACAAGGATCAGAAGGCGCTGAACGCGGTGAAACGCGTGTTGCGTCAGTCTGGCGTCAAACTGGACGCGTAGGCGGACAGCCGGACTGATTAATGAAAACCTCCCGGTGCAAGCCGGGAGGTTTTTGTGTATACTCTCTCATTAAATGCCTGTTAGCGGGCGTAACAAACGCGGCGGTTCAACCAACGATCAAGGAGTAACGGCGATGGGTGCAGATAACAAAACCGGTTCGGGTGTGATGGCGTTGTTGCCGATTCTGTTCGGCTTTTTCGTGATGGGATTCGTGGATGTGGTCGGCACGGCGACGGCGTATGTGAAGAAGGATTTCGGCCTGTCGGATTCGGTGGCGAGCTTCTTGCCGTCGATGATTTTCCTCTGGTTCTTTATCGTGTCGATCCCGACTGGCATCATGACTAGCCGTATCGGGCGCAAGAACACGGTGCTCGTGAGCTTGGCGATTACCGTCGTGGCGATGTTTTTGCCGTTGGCCGTCTACTCGAAGTACGCGGTGTTCGCCGCCTTTGCGCTGATGGGCATCGGCAACACCGTGATCCAGGCCTCCCTGCCGCCGCTGATGAGCAACGTGATCAAGCCCGAGAAGCTGACCAGTAGCCTGTCGCTGGGGCAGTTCGTGAAGGCGCTCTGCGCGGCGGTGAGCCCGATCATCGCGGCGACGGCGGCGGTGAAGTTGGGCAACTGGAAGCTGATCTTCCCGATTTACGGCGGCATCACGCTGATCGCGGCGGTGTGGCTGGCGGCGACGCCGGTCAAGCGCGAGGAGATTTCGGCTTCCGGAGCGACGTTCGGCGGATGCCTCTCGCTGCTGGCCAATCCGTTCATTCTTGCGATGTTCACCGGCATTCTGTTTGTGGTCGGCGTGGACGTGGGCATGGGCTACTCGATTCCGCCTTACCTGCAGGAAGTCTGCAAGCTTGACCTCAACCACGCGGCGATGGGCCCGACCGTTTATTTCGTGGCCAAGACGATCGGTTCATTCCTTGGCGCAATGGTGCTGGCGAAGGTGTCGCCGGCCAAGTGCTTCCCGGCGAGCGCGCTGCTGGCGATCGCGGGCACGGTCGCGATGCTGTTCCTGAAAGAGGCCACGGCGGTGCTGGCTTGCGTGTTCGTCGCGAGCTTGGGCATCTCCAACATTTTCGGCATGGTGTTCGGCTTGGCGATGAACAAGCTGCCGCAGAAGGCCAATGAGATTTCCGGGCTGATGGTGATGGCCATCGCGGGTGGCGCTATCATTCCGCCGATCATGGGCGCGGTGAAGGGGGCGGTCGGCCCGAACGGCTTGATCTTCGTGTTGCTGGCCTGCTTGGTCTACCTGCTTGGACTGGGTGTCTTCGCCTCGAAGCAAGCGAAAGCCTAAGGCCTGCGCAAAGTGGGGCTGAAGGCCGGGTTCGCGGCTCTTCAGTCCCTTGCCTCCGGCCCTCCGGCTACGACCAAACGACGGGCTGGACGTTGCGGACGGGCGGGGTGTAACCCGGCACCATCAGGCGCGTGATGCGCGGCGTGATGTCCACGAGGCTGGAGGCGTTGGTCTTGATCTCTTCGGCTCCGGGGCCGACTGCGATGAGAGGCACCATATTGCGCGTGTGGCCTCGCGTGCTCATGTCTTCGATGTTGCCGTGGTCGCTCGTGATGATGAGCAGCATGCCTGCCGTGCGGCTGAGTTTGACGACCGCATCCAGAAAGAGGTCCAGCGTTTTGAGCGTCTCGCACGCGGTGTCGTAGTTGCACGAGTGGCCGGCGAGGTCGGTCTGAAAGAACTCGTAGAGGGTGAAGTCGTTGGCGCGTGCGACTTGGATGAGGTGCTCCGCAGCCTGTTGCGGCGTGATGATTTTGACGGCATGCCCCTTCTCGTGAAGGCTCGTGCGCGTGATGTCGTGGGCCACGGCCAAATTCTCGAGAAGGTCGTCCTGGACCGAAATGGTCTCCGGCTGAGTGAGGGCCATCACCGTGGTTACGGATTTGAAGCGCCGCACGCGGAGGTCGTCCACGCTGTCCACGGTGTAGGCGTCGGCGAAACGGCAGCGCAGGCCCTTGCGGGCGAGTTCCATGAAGAGGTTGCTCTCCTCGATGAGTTTCCTCAAGGTGGGTCCGGGAAAGCCCTCGCAATGGCGCCCCATGTACTGGGAGGCGTTCACGCCGGTGAACATTGCAGTCTGTCCGGTGGCGCTCTGGGGCAGTCCCACCGTGTTCAGGCATGCATCAATAGGCACAGACTGACTCTCGATCAGCCTGCACAAAGTAGGGCAAATGCCGGCGTGTACCGGATTATCCTTGGCGGGTGCGCGCAGTCCCACGCCATCGATGAATAGAAACAAAATCTTCACGACGATACTGTTTTAACCCAAACCCCGTTCTCGCACAAGTTCATAATGTGCCCGCTTGAACAATTTTGATGCGCCACACCCCGAGGCGCAATCGGAATCCTGCCTCATCCCGCTGCGGTGCCAATCAGCGAGGCCCGAATGGTGTTGATCGTGCGTCACGCGGAGGTGTATGATTACACATTAAACAGAGTGGGATGACGGGGGACGAGGTATGCATACGAGACAGGTGCTGGCGGGAGTGGTGCTGGGAGCTCTGGTTTGCTGGGGCTCCGATGACCGCGGCCGGGTGAAGGGCGAAGGCCGGCGTGGACGCGATCAAGTTGCCCCGCGGAGCGCGGACGAGAGTAGCCGGGCGACAGATGGGAGCGGCCGAATAACGGACGAAGAGGTCGATAAATCGGTCGAGCGCGGGCTGGCGTGGATTGCGCGCGGTCAGCTTCCGGATGGCACGTTCGGCAACGGGCAGGCTCAAAACACCTCGGGTATCTGGGCGCTGTGCGGCATGGCGTTTCTGGCGCGCGGTCACGTGCCGGGGACAGAGCCTTATGGGCCGGTGGTGGAGCGCATCATCACCAAGCTGACGGAGGTTCAGCGGGCGGACGGCTATCTCGGCGGCAACGACGGCAAGATGTACTCGCATTGCATCGCGACGCTTTTCCTCTCCGAAGTCTCAGGCATGGTGCGTCCCGAGTTGCAGGCCAAAATCGACCTGTCTCTGCCGCGCGCGCTGAAGATCATCCTCGATGCGCAGAAAATCGACAAGGATCAACACAACCGGGGCGGCTGGCGCTATACGACCGACGCGCGTGACAGCGACTTGTCCTGCAGCGGCTGGGCGCTGATGGCGCTGCGTTCGGCGCGTCTCAACGGCGCGCAGATTCCCCCGGAGGCGATCAAAAACGCGGTGGAGTATGTGCTGCGGCGGCACGATGAGAATCAGGGCAGCTTCGGATACACAGATAAACAGACGCATGCGACCACGCTGACTGGCGCGGGGCTTCTCTGCCTCTCGCTGTGCGGCGAGCACGGCAATCCGGCGGTGGGGCGTGCGGCTCGTTTCCTGATGCAGAAATACGAGGAGTTGCCGAAGCAGCAGTACTGTTTCTACGGCATGTACTACGCGGCACAGGGGCTTTTTCAGCTGGGCGGAAAAGAGTGGCAGACGTACTCCCGCTGGATGTATGAAACGTGGATTCCGAAGCAGAACGAGGACGGTTACTGGGACCGCAACGAACAAGACCGATACTATCAGACGGCGATGGTGACGCTGGCTTTCACCGTTCCCTACCGCCAGTTGCCGATCTATCAGCGCGACGAGACGGTCGACGAGAAGTAATGGACTTTGGACATGCACTTGGGAAGGGCATGAAAAACAGGACGAGTCAAAAACAGTGAAAAAGGGGCGATTATGGAAAAAAGGATCGCGTTTTTTTGTTATGTGTTCGGTGTTGTCGCGAGCGCTTGGGCGCAGACCTCTGTGCTGACCTTCAACGGCGCGACCAAGGGCAACTGGTTTGACGCCGGCGCCTGGCTGAATGCGTCGGGTGTCGCGACGAACTGGCAGGACGGCTCGATCGCGGTGATCACCAACAAGGAGATCACGCTGAACGGCGATGCGTTCATCTACGGATTCAATGTCTACATGACGGGCCGCTACTGCGTCTATGGCACCGGCAAGCTGACCGTTGGCGCGGGGGGCATCACCAAGAACGGGGCGGCCGGCGAGTTCAACATCCAGAACTCGGGCGGGCTGGTTCTCTCGGCCTCGCAACTGTGGAACGCGCCCGTCAGCGGCATGATCTGCCTGGACGGCATGCGTTCCCTCACGGCGTCGAACGGCGTCGTGCTGACCAGTGTCGGCGGCACCACGGCGCTGCGCATGAACACGGCTGGAGGCCTTTCCGAAAACACGACGGTCTACGTGGCGACCAACGCTTACCTGTCGCAGTCCGCGAGCACTTCCCTCGGCGGCGGGCTCGTGATCCTCGATGGCGTCGGCAACCGGTTGGTTGCCGACACAGGATACACGCTCGGCAATTCGCGGCTGGGCGGCCGCCTGATCCTGCGCAATGGCGCGTCGATGAGCCTTGGAGCCTGTACGCTCACCCTGCCGGCGATCGAAGTCGACGCACCCGCGACGCAGGCGGTCTCGTCGGTGACGGGCACGTCGCTGGCGCTGGGCCGCACGACGACGGAGTTCGCCGTCTCGAACGGCGCCGTGGTCCAGTTGTCGATCCCCCTTGGCAACGTCAGCGGCACCAACGCCGCCTTGCGCAAGACCGGCGCGGGCAGCCTGTGGCTCAACGCGGCGAACACCTTCCCCGGCGGTGTCTCCCTCGATGCTGGTCTGCTGCGTGTGTTGAACGCCTCGGGCGCGGGAACCGGCGCGGTCGCGGTGGCTTCGGGCGCGGTCCTCGACCTCTCGACCACCGGCTTCTTCTCGAATCTCGTCACGGGCGCGGGCAGCTTCGTCAAGTCGGCGAACGGTTCGCTGACGCTCCCCGGCGCCAACGCCTACACGGGCGGCAGCCTGCTCTCGAACGGAACGACGCGCGTAGCCTCGGTCGCCTCGCTCGGCAGCGGCGCAGTTGCGCTGACCAACGGGGCGTCGCTGGTTTTCGCAGCTTCGCAGACGGTGTCGGCCTCCGATGTCGCCCGGATTTCGGGCGCGGGCAGCGTTCTGGCAGCCTCTGGCACCACGCTTGTTTGGAGCGGCGACTATGCCGTGTCGGGTTCGCTCGCGCTGGACGCGGAGGCCGGCGGCACGCTGGCGGTCGGCCAACTCACGGGCTCCGGCTTCACAAAGACCGGCGTCGGCAAGCTCCGCATCTCCGGGACGACGGGCTACAGCGGCGAGATCGTCGTGAGCGCGGGCGTGCTGGAGATCGACAGCACCACGAACCTCGCTGACGGCGTGACGGTGCGGACGACCGGCAGCGGCGTCGTCGAGCTCGCTTCGCTCAGCGGGCAGGACGTGACGAAGATCACGGGAACTCGCGCTGTCTCCCTCAACGCCAACGCTTCAGAAGTTCTCAACACCGACTCGCTCACCGTGACGCTGACGACGGTCACGAATGAAACGTGGTCAATTTCCGGGCTGACCGGCTCTGCCGATCTCGTGAAGACCGGCCCCGGCACGCTGGTCGTATCGAACGCGGCCTCGTTCGCCGGCAACGTCCGCGTGCTGCAAGGCACGCTGCGCTCCGTCGGCGCACTCGGCAGCGGCACGGTCACGGTCTCTAACGGCGTTTTCGCCGCCTACGGCGCGGGCACGACGCTGCTGAACACGTTCGCCGTGGCGGGCGGTACGCTGCTCGCCGACGCGGGAGGCAGCTTCGGTTCGTGTGCGATTTCGTTGCTCGCGGGCGGCACGCTGGCTGCAACCAATTCCGGCTCGCTGGGTTCTGGCTCGCTGCTCGTCACCAACAGCACGCTGCGCATGGACGCGGGCGGCTCGGCCGGCACGCGCGCGATCACGACGGCGAGCGGCGGTCTCATCCAAGTCTACGACGGCGCGGGCTTCAACAACGCCTCGGTGACGCTGGGCGGCGGCACGCTCGACTTCAAGGCCAACACAGCCGTGAACTGCGCGGTGACGCTTGCGGCCAGCACCACGGTCAGCGCAACCGCGCCGGCCGTCGGCACGCTGGCCGGTGCCGTCACGGCGTCCGGCTACAAGAAGCTGATCGTGTCCGGCAGCGGCCGCGTGCAGATGGCGGGCGGTGGCACATTCAACGGAAGCGGCGAGATCTTTGTGCAGGGTGGCGGCGACTTGACGATCGTCTCGAACGAGGTGGTCGTCACCGGCTACGCGGGTATGGAGAGCGGAGGCAAGCGCTTCGCAGTTGCCGACGGCGGCACGTTCTCGATGACGGGGAGCGGCGTGAATCTTCATGCCGGCTACAGCAGCGGGCCGTGTTTCTTTGAGGTGCTGACAGGCGGTGTTTTCCGCGTGAATTCGGGCATCAATTTGCTGTTCGGCTCAAATGGTGCGAACACGACGTTCCGCCTGAACGGGGGCGATGCGATCATCGCGAGCGGCGGTCAGTTCACGCTGGGCAACGTCACCGCTGGGAGCACGGGCGTGGTTGAATTGATCGCTGGAACGTTGAAGACCAGTAGGCAAATCGTCGTCGGCGTAGGGAGCGGCTCATTCGTCTTCAACGGCGGCACGCTGCAGTCCGACGGCGCGAACAGCTACGACCCGTGGATCGCCACGAACCTTGTGGTCTCGCTTGGCAGCGCGGGCGGCACCGTGAATGCGCAGGGCCTCGCCATGCGGCTCGGTTCGGCGGGCGTCGCCGGTTCCGGCACGCTGTCGCTGGCTGGCGGCGGCTCCTTGCTCTTCGCGCAGCCCAGCACGAACTGGTCCGGCGGCTTGGCGCTCGTCCAGGGCACGGCGATCGCAGCGGCCAACTATGCGCTCGGCACGGCTGCGGTCGCGCTCGGCACGAACACGCTGCGCGCCACGACGAACGCCTTCTTCCTGCCCAACGCCGTCTCCGCCTCCATCACCGGCGGCGTGGTCGCGGTCGACGCTGGCCTCACCTGCTCGGTCGCATCCGTCTCAGGCGGACTGCTGGTCAAGCGCGGAGCCGGTGGCCTGCAGGTGGATGACGTGGCCGACGGCACGGACGTTTCTATCCAGGGTGGCAACCTGACGGCGACGCCCATGGACGCGATGCCGCGTGCGCCCGCCTCAAGTCCCGTGATCTGGGTGGACGCCACGGTCGCGGCCTCCTTCGTCACGGCGACCTCCAACGACGTGAGCCGTTGGTACGACCGCCGCTCGCCGGGCGATACCAACGCCTTTTTCGCGACGAACCTCTTCAGCCGCCCGCTGATCGCCACCAACCGGATCGGCAACCTGCCCACGCTGGACTTCGGCGTGCTCGGCCAGGTCTCTGGTTCGGCGAACGACAACCGCATGCTGGTCTTCAAGAACTACCAGACCAACATCCGCTCCGTCTTCTGGGTCATCGGCAGCAAAAAGGGCGGCGGTTTCCTGCTCGGCGACAGCCAGGTGAACGGTTCCATGCGCCACTTCCACCGCAGCAGCGGCAGCGGCACATATGGCGGCGTCCCCAGCGATCCGCTGTGGGGGCCCGCAGGGCAGGACAAGGGCATTGTGCGCAATGGCGAGACGTGGACGAACGGCGTGTCTGTGAACGGAGCGTCTGTGGGCCTCAGCGGTGACTACGATCTGGTGTCGTGGAGGCTCTCCTCGACGGACGACGCGACCAACGGCACGCCCGGCGCGGTCTGGTTCGCCTCGTGCTATGCGGATTCGGGAGGGCGCCTGAACGGCGGCCAGGAGTTGGGCGAGGTGCTCATCTATACTAACCGCCTCTCCGACGCCGACAAGAAGACCACCGAGCGCTACCTGAACCGCAAGTGGTTCCCGGCCCGCTACGGCTCCCGGCTCTCGCTGGGCAGGGTCTCGCTGGATGGCGCGGGCGCGGGTTTCGTCAACGCCTACACCGCCGCAGTGCAGGTGGCGCAGCTCACCGTCAACGCCACAAACGTCTACGTGGCGGGCACGGCGGGCGGCATCTCGGTGAGTCAGGCCGTGGTCACGGCGGCTGGTGTGCTGGGGCCGACGGTGACGGCAGCCCTCGCACTGAAGCATCTCACGTTGCAGGACGCCTCGACGCTGGAGGCGGCTTTCGGTTCGACAGGGACAGCCTCGGTGCTGGCGGTCGGGGGCGACCTCCTATTGCCCGCCACGGCTCGGTTCCTGGTGACGGGGAGCGTCAAGCCGCCCCCGAGCGCGTTGCTGATCGCTGTTTCGGGCACCGTTCAAACGCCCGCCGGAGCAACGGTGTGGGCCAATGCGGGGACAGGGTCACGATCGTCGTACCTGCTGGTTGACGCCGTCGCGAAAGCGGTCTGGCTGAAGACGCCCCGCGGCACGATGATCACGATTCGTTGAAGCCAATGCGGAAAGGCTGGGGCACTGCGGAAAAAACGGACGCCCCGGCAGCTGTGCATTTGCGCCAGCTCATATTTTCGCAGGTGCGTTTTCGAGAGGAAATATGACCGGGCAGCTGGGCAGGGGACAGAGTGTGACCGGCGCGAAGTAGGCGGCGACACCGTGCTGGGTGGCGAGCGCGAGAAATCTCGCGCGTTCATCAGCGGTTGGTTCTGCGACGTCTGTCCGCACGAAAAAGAAGGCGAGTTCGCCGGTCTCGGATTGCGCGAAAATCTGCGGATCGGCCTTTTCGTCGGTGGTGGCCGAAATGACCGTGTAGCCGGCGGCGGTGAGGTGGTCGAAGAGAAAGAGAACGGCTTGGGCGTGCGGGGTCGTTTGCATCGGCTTTTCAATTCAGGGTGGCGGCGGCCTTCTCGTATTTGCAGATGGCGTCGCGGATACACTCCAGAACGGCGCGGGAGGAGATGGTGGCGGCCGTGATGGCGTCCACCTTGCCGCCGTCTTTCTTCACGCGCCAATCGGCGTTTAGCGGACGGCCCAGCAGCGGCTTGCGAAAGGCGTCGGAATCCATTTTCGTGCCGAGGCCCGGGGTCTCGTTGGCCACGAGCTTCTGGTAGTTCACCAGTCTGTTGTCCGCGCCGAGGCCGATCATCAGGACGATCTCGCCGCCATACCCGTTCTTCGAATGTCCCTCAACGGCCACGGCTGCGAGTTTGCCGTCTTTCTTTGCGACAAAGAACGCAACGCCGCCGACCACTTTTTTCTCAGGTGCAGAGACACCCTCAGGCATCACTCTTTTGGCTGCATTGGCGGTGCGGAGTTCCAGCGCGGCCGCAATGGGATCCCTTGTCTTGCTGTAAACCGCCGCGAGCAGGGCGGAACACGCCGCGCAAATCACGGTGAGAATCAAGATGAGTTTGAGCATGGCTTTCATGGGAATGGAGTCAGTTTTTTTGGGTTCTGTATGGGCGACCGGTCGGTCCCTCTGTCTTTCTTTGATCCGAAGACGCGATGGCGGGTAGCGCGGTTGATGAGCGGCGTGAAGGCGTTCATGACGAGGATCGCGAAGCTGACACCTTCGGGGTAGACGCCAGTCTTGACTGTGCGGATCAGCATCGTGACGATGCCGCAGCCGATGCCGAAAATCACCATGCCGCGCCGGGTGACAGGGGTGGTGGCCATGTCCGTGGCCATGAAGCACGCGCCGAGGATCAGGCCGCCGGACAGCAGGTGGAAGAGCGGCGGGAGCGCCGTGGCGGGTGCGACGGAATGGAGGATCGCGGCGTAAATGAACACGGTGAGCAGGTAGGCCGAGGGGATGTGCCAGGTGATGACTTTGCGGTAGAGCAGGTAGGCCGCGCCGGTCAGCAGGGCCAGGGCCGAGGTCTCGCCGATGCACCCGTTCACGTTGCCGAGAAAGAAGTCGGTCAGCATGCCGGAGTTAAAGGCCGGCAGAGCCACGCCGGATTTCAGGGCTTCCTTGGCGTAGCCGAGCGGCGTGGCGGTCGTGAGCGCGTCTGCCGCGGCGCCCGCGAGCTTCTGTGTCCAGGCGGACGGGCTCCACAGGGTCATCGCGCCGGTGAAGGAGATCAGCATGAAGGCGCGGCCCGCGAGCGCGGGGTTGAAGGGATTGTAGCCGATGCCGCCGAAGACTTGCTTGGCGATGCCGATGGCGAAGACCGATCCCGCGACAGCCATCCACGTGGGCAGGGCCGGCGGAAGATTGAAGGCCAGCAGAACGCCAGTGACGGCGGCGCTGAGATCGGAGAGCGTGTTGGCGCGCTTCATGGCCTTGCGGCAGAGCCATTCGGTGAGCAGGCAGGAGGCCACGCAGACGGCGGTCAGTCGCAGGGCGTCGAGCCGGAAGAACCAGCAGGCGGCTAGAACGGCGGGCATCAGCGCGATCAGCACGTCGAGCATGATGCGCTCCACCGATTCGCCCGAGTGGATGTGCGGCGAGGAGCTGACGATGAAGAGGTCGGATGGTGCGGGTGGTTTCATGTGGTTGTTGAAGGGGTTCCGTAGGGGCGACCGGCCGGTCGCCCTTACTTTTTCGCGGCGGAGAGTTGGGCCATGACGATGGCTTTGCCGCGGCGCATGTGGTGTACCAGCGGACGGTGGGCGGGACAGACGAAGGCGCAGGAGCCGCACTCGATGCAGTCCATCAGGGCGAGCTGCTCAGCACCTCCGACGTCGCCCGACTCGATGAACTGGCTCAGTTCTGAGGGGATAAGGCGCATAGGGCAGGCGTCGACGCAGCGGCCGCAGGAGATGCAGGCCTGCGAGGTGTAGCAGCTGATTTTGGCTGATGAGAGCAGGAGCAGTCCTGAGGTGGTCTTGCCGGTGGGGACGGACAGGGTGCTGACGGCGAAGCCCATCATGGGGCCGCCGGAGATGACCTTCGCGGCCTTGCCTTTCAGGCCGCTGCAGGCGGCCACGAGGTCGCTGTAGGGCGAGCCGCAGGGGACGCGCAGGTTGGCGGGTTGCCGGATCGCGTCGCCGGTGACAGAAACGACGCGGCTGACCAGCGGGCGGCCGTTGAGCACGGCGTCGCAGACCGCGTAGGCGGTGCTGACGTTCTCGACTACGCAGCCGACATCCATGGGCAAGCCGGCGCTGGGCACCTCGCGTCCTGTGACCGAATAGATCTGCTGCTTTTCGGAGCCTTGGGGGTAGCTGGTGCGAAGCACGGTGAGAGCCACGTCGCCGTCGATGCCTTGAAAGGCCTTCTCCACGGCGGCGATGGCGTCGGGCTTGTTGTCTTCGATGGCGATGCGCAGTGTCCGAGCGCCGAGGATCTGGCGGATAATCTCCGCGCCAATGCGGATTTCACGGGCCTGCTCCAGCATGAGACGGTGGTCGGCCGTGAGGTAGGGTTCGCACTCCGCGCCATTGAGGATCAGCGTGTCGATGGGCTTGTCGACTGGCGGAGAGAGCTTGATGCGCGTGGGGAAGCCCGCGCCGCCCATGCCGACCACGCCGGCCGAGCCGATTTGGGCGAGGAGATCCTTCTTGCCGGCGGCCTGCCAGTTTGGAAAGGACGGAAGCAGGCTCCATTCTTGCGAGCCGTCCGTGTCGATCACGACGGAGGCGCAGGGGCGTCCGGAAGGGGTGAGGGTTTCTTCGATGGCGGCGACCTTGCCGCCCGCCGGAGCGTGGACCGGAGCGGAGATGAAACCGTTCTGCTCCGCGATGAGTTGCCCTGCCTTCACGCTGTCGCCGGGTTTGACGAGCGGTTTGGCGGGCGCGCCGAGATGCTGCGAGAGCGGCACGGCGAGGCGCACAGGGAGCGGCAGCTCGCGGATGGGCGAGCCGGAGGCGAGCTCCTTATTGTAGAAGGGGTGGATGCCGCCGTGAAAAGTGAAAGGTGAGGGGATGGCTTGCATGGGGAAAGGCTGTCGTCAGAAGGGCAGAGATGCGGGTCGGTTTGGTTAAGCTTTTCGGATACAGTGGGTTGGGCAGACCGCAACGGTCTCCTCGTTGGTCAAAGGCGTGCTGTAATCGATCACGGCGAGGAATCCGTCCATCGTGATGGCGCCGTCCGCGAGTTTCGTGCACAGGCGGCAGCCGATACAGCCGGTGCCGCAGACCTTCTTGACTGCAGGCCCCTTGTCCTTGGAGCTGCACAGGACGTGGATGGTGGCAGCGGCGGGCGCGAGCCGGATGATCTTGCGGGGGCAGACGGTGACGCATTTGCCGCAGGCGATGCATCGTTTTTTGTCGACCTTTGCGAGGCCGCTCCGAACCGTGATGGCGTTGGCCGGGCAGACGCGGGCGCAAGAGCCGTATCCGAGGCAGCCGTAGGAGCAGCCCTTGTCGCCGCCGGCGGTGGCCTGGGCTGCGGCGCAGTCGTTGATGCCATTGTAGGCGGCTCGGCGGGTGGCTTCGTCGTCGTCGCCGCAACAGAGTACCAGAGCGGTGCGTTTCTCAAGCGCGACGGCTGCCCGGCCGAGCAAAGAGGCGATGGCGTTGGAACAGACGGCGCCGCCGGGTGCGCAGAGGTTGAGGTCCGCGCCTTTCGCAATGATTGCGCGCGCATAGTCGGCGCAACCCGCGAACCCACAGCCGCCGCAGTTTGCGCCCGGCAACAGGCTGGACACGCGCTCGATGCGCGGATCTTCCGGAACGCTGAGATATTTGTCGGCGATGGCCAAAGCGACGGCGCTGACTAGGCCGATGCCGCCGATCCAGAGGGTTGATTGTAGGATGATGGGGTCCATGAAAAGGAGGCGTTATAAGTTAGCAGGGGCGGCTGGCCGCTCGCCCCTACTTTACGAGGCCGTTGAAGCCCATGAAGGCGAGGCTGAGAAGCCCTGCCGTGACGAGGGAGATGGCGACACCTCGGAAACAGCGCGGCGGGTCGGCGCGTTCGATCTTTTCACGCAGTCCGGTGAAAATCAGCAGGGCGAAGGCGAAACCGACGGCCGCGGAGGTGCCGAAAATCACAGACTTGATGAAGCCGTAACCCTCTTTCATGTTCAGCACGGCGACACCGAGCACGGCGCAGTTGGTGGTGATCAGCGGCAGGAAGATGCCCAGCGCGGCATGCAGAGGCGGGGCGAAACGCTTCATCACGATGTCGATAAGCTGCACTAGAGCGGCGATGACCAGGATAAAGGAGAGGGTTTGGAGGAACTTTTCGAGCCCGAGGGGTTCCAGCAGGAATTTCTGCAGGCACCAGGTCACGGCCGAGGCGATGGCGATGACAAAAATTACGGCACCCGACATGCCGAGTGCCGTGGAGATCTTCTTTGAGACGCCAAGAAAGGGGCAGATCCCGAGAAACCGGGTCAGAACGAAGTTGTTCACAAAGATGGCGCTGATAATCAGAAGAAGATATTCCATGGCGTTATGTCTCTTTCGCAAGCGATCAATTGCTGAACAACAATACTAAATAGGGTGGGGGGGTTCAAGGACAGCCAGAAGAATTTCGGGGCGGAACCGGCGCGACTGTTTGCGGCCGGGTGTGTTTTCTGGTATCCTTATTCTCTTTTCTTTGGACGGATAAGATGAAATGTGAATTGTGTCATAAGGCAGATGCCGAGACGGTGATCCGCAAGAAGGATGCCGGCGAGGAGCAGGAGCTGTTTGTGTGCCGCGCCTGTGCCCATGTAGCGTCGCGTGGAGAGGCTGCAGCTGCGCCGCAACAGGACGCGTCGGCCCCGGGGCCCTCGGAGACGCTGGCTTCGCTGCCTCTTATGGGGATGATCCTCGATGCCGCGTTCGAAATCGTGGGGCGTGCGGTCAATCTCTCGGAGCTCACTTGTCCCGTATGCGGGATCACGCGGTCCGAGTACCGTAAGTCGTCGCGGCTGGGCTGTCCGGCGTGTTACGAGGCGTTTGCCAAGGAGCTGGATACGGCGGTTCTGGAGATGCACCGGTCGTTACAGCACGTGGGCAAAACGCCGGAGAAGGCCCGGGCGATGTGGCAGCGGCAACAGCTCGAAAATGCGCTGAACGATGCGGTGAGGGAGCAGCGGTACGAGGAGGCGATCGCCCTGCGCGATCAGATCCGCCGGCTAGGTCCGCCCGAGGGGCAGCAAGGAGGCCCGGCGTGATACTGAATCTCGAAGCGGGCATGCTTTCGAAGCGAACTCGGGACGTGCCCGCCGATGGCATCGCGATGAGTTGTCGTGTGAGGCTGGCGCGCAACCTGGCTGGGGAGCGCTTTCCCGACTGGGCGACCGAGCGCGACCGTGAGCGCGTGTTTGTGAAGGTGCGTGACGCGTTGCACGCCGAGGCGCCGGGGTTTCTTGTGGAGCCGGTCGCGGCCTACGAGGAGCAGGAGCGCGAGGTGTTGTGCGAGGCGCATCTGATCAGCAAGGATCTGTTGGAGCGTGCGGCTGGAGGCGGCGTAGCCTATGCCGCGGACGGGTCGGTCTGCGTGATGATCAATGAAGAGGATCACATGCGCATTCAAGGGTTCGCGAGCGGGCTCGATATGCAGGCGGCGTGGCAGGCTGCGGACGCGCTCGACACGCGGCTGGAGAGGCATCTGGACTATGCGTGGACGCCGCGTTTGGGGTATCTGACCGCGTGTCCGAGCAACGTGGGCACAGGGCTTCGTGCGAGCGCGATGGTGCACCTGCTGGGCCTGCGGCTACAGGGCGAGACCGAGGCGGTTGTACGCAGTTTGGAGCGCATGCGGCTGCTGGTGCGCGGCATCGGAGGCGAGGGGTCTGAAGCGGCTGGGCAGATCTATCAGATATCGAACATGGACTCGCTGGGAATGGACGAGCAGGCGATTGTACAGCGGGTTTCGCGCATCTGCGCTGAGGTGGTCAGGCAGGAGCGGAACGCGCGTATCCGGCTGATTCAAGAGTCGCCGCTGGTGCTGGTGGACTGTCTGGCGAGGTCGCTGAGCGTGCTACAGAACGCGCGGCTGCTGGCGACGTCCGAGGCGCTGGAGTTCCTCTCGGCGATGAGACTGGGCGCGTCGCTCGGACTGTTCACGCGGATGAAGGTGGCAGAGGTGGACAAGCTGATCCTGATGATGCAGCCGGGCCATCTGCAAAAGGTTTCGGGCATGGTGTTGAACCCCGAGGAGCGCGACGAAATGCGCGCGGAGTACCTGAGCCGGAAAATGACGAATGTGAAGCTGAAGTGCTGAGGTTGAACGATGAACGGTTTCGGAAATTTTACAGCGCGCGCGCAGCGTGCGATCCAGTTGGCAGCCCGCGAGGCTGACCGGTTTAACCATCCGTATATTGGCACGGAGCATCTGCTGCTGGGCCTGGTTGCGCTGGGCGAGGGTGTGGCTGTCGAGGTGCTCGAAGACATGGGCATCGCGCTGGACGATGTGCGCATCGCCGTCGAGCGCATGGTCGGGTTCGGAGGCGAAACCAAGACCAAAGGCGAGCTGCCCTACACGCCGCGCACCAAGAAAGTGCTGCAGTTGGCGGTGGCGGAGGCGCACGCCATGCAGCAGCAGCTGGCCGGCACGGAGCACCTGCTGCTGGCGCTGCTGCGCGAGGGCGAAGGCGTTGCGGCGCAGGTCTTGCAGTCGCTGAACGTGCGACTCGACGAGGTGCTCGAAGGCATCCGCCGCTGCCTCGATGGCGAGGCGGAGGATGGCGAGGCGGAATCGTTCGGCGGCGGGGGAGATGGCGACGGCTCCGACGACGCGGCGGCGGGTGAACCCGGCTCGATGGGCGAGATCCCTGGGATGATGCATCCGGGGGGGCAGCCGAAGAAGGGCGGGAAGGAGCGTCCCCGGACGCCGGCGCTGAATGCGTTCGGACGCGACCTGACCGAGCTCGCCAAGAAGGGCGAGCTGGACCCGGTGGTCGGCCGCAAAAGCGAATTGGAGCGCGTGATCCAGATCCTCTGCCGCCGCTCGAAGAACAATGCGGCCCTGTTGGGCGAGGCGGGCGTGGGCAAGACGGCGGTTGTCGAGGGATTGGCCCAGGCGATCGTGATGGGCGAGGTGCCGGAGCGGATGCGCGACAAGCGCGTGGTTGCGCTGGACATGGCGCTGATGGTCGCGGGCACCAAGTATCGCGGCCAATTTGAGGAGCGAATCAAGGCTGTGGTCGATGAGATCCGGCGCGAGAAGAACATTGTGCTGTTTTTGGATGAACTGCATACCATCGTGGGCGCGGGCGGCGCAGAAGGCGCAATGGACGCAGCCAACATCATTAAGCCGGCGCTGGCGCGCGGCGAGTTGCAGTGCATCGGAGCCACCACGCTGAACGAATATCGCAAGTATATCGAGAAGGACTCGGCGCTGGAGCGGCGTTTTCAGACCGTGCGTGTGGACGAACCCACGGTGGAAGAGACGATCGCCATTCTCAAAGGACTGGCGCCGCGTTACGAGTCCCATCACAATGTGCTTTACGATGCCGATGCGCTGGATGCGGCCGCCCGCTTGACGGCGCGTTACCAGCCGGGGCGACAGCTTCCGGACAAGGCGATCGATGCGATCGACGAATCGGGCGCGCGCGTGCGGATGCGGGTGGCGGTGCGCCCGCCGGACGTGCGGGAGTATGAGCAGCGCATCCGCGAGCTCGGCCAGAAGAAGGATGTCGCGATCCGCGACCAGCACTTCGAGGAGGCGGCGGCGCTTCGCGACGAAGAGCGCAAGGCCAAACAGGAGCTGGAAGCGATCGTTTCGACTTGGAAGACTGAGCATGCCGAGAAGGCTCTGCCCGTGACGGCGGACGATGTGACCGAAACCGTGGCGCACATTACGGGCGTTCCGATCAAGCGCATGAGCGAGACGGAACTGGCTCGGATGCTGACGATCGAGCGCGAACTGGAGGAGTCGGTGGTGGGGCAGACACCCGCCATTCAGGCCATCGCACGCGCCCTGCGGCGGTCACGGGCGGACCTCAAGGACCCCAAGCGCCCGATCGGCTCTTTCATTTTCCTCGGGCCCACAGGGGTGGGCAAGACATTGCTTGCTAAAGTGCTGGCGGAGAAGATGTTCGGCGACAGCAAGGCGTTGGTTCAGATCGACATGTCGGAATACATGGAGAAGTTCACGGTCTCGCGCCTGATAGGCTCGCCGCCGGGGTATGTGGGCCATGAAGAGGGCGGTCAGCTCACCGAGCGCGTGCGGCGGCGGCCCTATAGCGTGGTTTTGTTCGACGAGGTCGAGAAGGCGCATCCTGACGTAATGCATATGCTGTTGCAAATTTTGGAGGAGGGCCGCCTCACCGACAGCCTCGGCCGCACAGTGGATTTCCGCAATACGGTGGTGATCCTCACCTCGAACCTGGGCTTCGACACGGAGAAGCAGGGACAGGGACTGGGCTTTGTGCGCGAAAGCGCGACCGAGGACTACGGGCGCCTGCGCGACCGGATGATCAACGCGGCCAAACTGGTGTTCAAGCCCGAGCTGCTCAACCGCTTCGACGACATCATCGTCTTCCGGAAACTGGACAAGACGGATGTGGTCAAGATCCTCGAACTCGAACTGGGCAAGGTGCGGCAGCGTCTGACGGCCAAATCGATTCAGCTTGAACTGTCCGATGAGGCGACCGAGTTCTTAGTGACGAAAGGCTTTGACGCTTCGCTGGGTGCGCGGCCGTTGCGGCGTACGGTTGAGCGGTTTCTCGAGGACCCGCTGGCCGAAGAGCTGTTGCGCGGGGTGCTTTCGGGGGGAGCCATCGATGTGGGCGTGTCTGAGGACCGCCTGTCGCTGGTGTTCCGCATGAGGGGCGAACTGGCGCTGCGGACCCCACAGCCAGGGGTGCAGGCTGAGCGCGAGGCCGTCGCGGTGCAGGCGGTGGAAAAGCCCAAGCCTGCGAAAAAGCGGGTGGCTAAACGTGTTCCGCGGCCCAAGAAACCGGGCAAGGGAAGCGAAAAGTAACGGGTGTTTAAAAATCCCGCTTGCAAAGCGGCTCATGATGTTGGTATTGTATCGCGTTTCACGGAGGAGCAAATGGTCAAAATCAGACTTCGCAGAACAGGTTGTAACAACAACGCGTCGTTTCGCGTGGTGGCGACGGACGAGCGGTCGCCCCGCGACGGAAAGTTTCTTGAGATACTTGGATGGTACGATCCTAAGCGTGAAGGCGAAAACTTCAAGCTGGATATGGACCGAGTGGTCTTTTGGCAGTCCAAGGGCGCAAAATTGAGCGAGACTGTGGCAAGCATGGTCCGCAAAGTTAAGAAGAGCGCCGCCGTCGCACAGGCGTAACGGCAGTGGGGCGGTCGGTATGGACAGTCCCCTGATGATCGATGTGCTGACTGTGTTTCCGGGTATGCTTCGAGGGTTCCTCGAGGAAAGCATGCTCAAACGGGCAGCGCAACAGGGGGCAGTGGTTTTTCGTACGGTGGATTTGCGGGATTTCGCCCATGACGCCCGGCGGACCGCGGATGCCCGTCCGTACGGTGGCGGTTCTGGCATGATCATGAAGCCGGAACTGTGGTTCGAGGCGATTGAGGCGGTGCGCACGCCGGAGGCGCGGGTGATCATGATGACCCCGTCCGGTGTGACATTCCGGCAGGCGGAAGCCCGTCGGTTGGCCAAGGCGAAACACCTCGTTTTCGTCTGCGGACATTACGAAGGAATTGACGAACGTGTGCGTGAAGCGCTGGTGACAGACGAACTGTCGATCGGTGATTACGTGCTCACTAACGGTGTGTTGCCAGCGGCCGTGGTGGTGGATGCGGTGGTGAGGCTGTTGCCCGGCGTGCTGGGCGGCGGAGAAGAGGCGACCCGGGACGAGTCCTTTACCGAGGGCCTCTTGGAGTATCCTCAATATACGCGTCCGGCGGTCTACAGGGGCATGGCTGTGCCTGCGGTGCTCCAGGGCGGCAACCACGCGGAAGTCGGTGGCTGGCGCGCCAGGCAGGCGTTGGACAGGACGGCTAAGCGGCGTCCGGACTTGCTGAAGTGAGCGCCGGATGCGGAACGTTTTTCGAGAAGAAGGAGTTGGGATCATGATTGCAAAAGCGATTGACAAGATTAATGCTGAGCAGATTGCGAAGGCGACGGCCACGAAGGCGGCGCCAGAGTTTCAGGTCGGCGACAGCGTGAAGGTTTTCGTGAAGATCAAGGAAGGCGACAAAGAGCGTGTGCAGGCTTTTTCCGGCACGGTCATTGCCCGCGACAATGCCAAGGGCAACTCCGCGACCTTCACCGTTCGCCGCATCTCCTTCGGCGTCGGCGTGGAAAAGGTCTTCCCCGTTTACTCGCCCTTCATCGACCGGGTCGAGGTCGAGCACTCCGCAAGGGTGCGCCGCGCCAAGCTCTACTATCTGCGCAACCTGACTGGCAAGAAAGCCCGTCTGCGCGAAGTTAAGTAGTTTTGCGGGGAGCCCTGTCGCGTGAGGCGGCCGGGTTCCTTGGCCAGTTAAAGAAGAGACAACGAAAGCAGGGAAGACAAGGCCGTCTTCCGGCTTTCGTTTTTTTGTCTGACGAGGTGTGGGCGAGCAACCGGCACGGGGTCGGGAGGACAGCATGCCAGACGATGCGATCCAGCGCGCCAAATGGGAACGTTTTTTCTCTGCGAAAAATCGGATCGAAGCGAACTTCGTCTCCGGCCATCCCGACTTCCCCGCGCACGACCACGAGTTCATCGAAATCCAGATGATCGTGGCTGGAACGTGCCTGCATCATAGCTCCCTTGGCGACAGCCGCCCGCGTGCGGGAGATGTCTTTCTGTTCCGGCCCGGCGCGTGGCATGCGGTCGAACAGATCAGCGGCCTCGACTTGTACAATTGCTGCTTCGACAGCTCGCTCTTGGCGAGGGAGATGGCCTGGATGATCGACCACCCATCGCTGGGGTCATTGCTGTGGTCCATACCGCTCTCGCCGAAACATCGAGGCATGGTGTCGCTCCACTTGCCCGCCCTCGAAGTGAAGCGGTGCCGCACGATCCTCGATTCACTCCGGCGGTTGGCTCGCGCCGATCCTGCCGTGCATTTCGCCGACCAGCTCGGACTTCTGCTCCAGTTCATCGGCGTGCTGTCGCGCCATGTTTCCAAAGAGCAGATCCGGCCTTCATCTGACCGTTCGCACTCCGCGATCGCCGCCGCTATCCGGCTGATCGACGAACATCCCGCTGACGAGTGGACGCTGGCTTCGCTGTCGGGACGGGTACATGTCGAGCCAACCTATTTCGTCCGGCTTTTTCACAAGGCGGTCGGGCTGCCTCCGATGGCCTATCTCGCCGGCCGCAGGGTGGAGCTAGCCGCCGGCCTGTTGAGGCGGACCGATCTGCCCGTGAGCGAGGTGGGCGCGATGGTCGGCTGGCTTGACGCCAATCACTTCAGCCGGCGCTTCCGGGAGAAGTTCGGTCTGTCGCCCACCCGGTACCGCCACCGTTTCATTGCTGTCGAAGAGCGGAAAGTGGGCCCGTCATAAAGCAGAAGTCGGATTCGCGCGCCGACGCAAAAGGGAGTTCAATTTTAGCCTAGTTGAAAGTCAATCCTGGCCTACCATATCTGAATCGCTTTTTGATAATCTAACTCTCAAACATGGATATTGCATCGTAGGGTGCTGTGTTGAAACGACAGGAGCGAGAGAGGTTGCAATGAGAACAAGGCAGACGGTTCAGATAGCCGCGCTTGCGGCTCTGGTGGCGACGGGCCTTTCGAAAGCCTTTGCCGCCGATGTCACGCTGACGGCATCCGACACGGCCGGAACGACCTCCTTCAGCGCGGCAGGCAACTGGAGCTCCGGTGTCGCACCGACGGCAGGCAGCCAATATTTCACCGGTGTGTATGAGCTGTGGACGCCGGAGGGCGGCACGGCGAACTACACGTTCGGCGGGGGCTCGCTGACCATCGGCCCGGGCGGCAAGCTGATCTATGCCGGCAACGGCGCGGCGGTTTTTCCCGTCATCTCGATCAACGGCTGGACCAACAGCGGAGGCCTTGTGAGCGCGCGCAGCAGTGCGAATGTCAGTTTCGACAAACCTCTCGTTCTGGCAGGCTCCGGAAATGTGCTCGGCTCCGGATCGCAGAACACGAACCTGTTCGCGGGCGTCATCAGCGGCACGGGCGGCCTGACCATCGGGACCGGTAGCGGTTCGCCGTTCGTGGCCTTTACGAATAAAAACACGTTTACCGGCGGCATCACGGTCGAGGCCGGTGCGACGCTGCAGGCGGACGGGAACACGCCGTCCGGCAGCACGCCCGCCGTTAACCCGCTCGGCGCGAATGCGGTCACCCTGAAGTCCGGCTCGAAGCTGGTGTTGCGCGAGAACGGGTACGGTTCGACGACGCCGACGATCGTTTACGGCAACGATCTCATTGTTCAAGGGGATGCGACCCTGGATCTCACCCGCTACTCCAGTGGAACACCATCGTGTCAGATCCGCTTCGGGAATCTGAATGTCGGAAGCAACACCTTGACCCTGACGTCAACCGTGGGTGGGCACTGGTTTGCGCAAACCGGAAACACCACGCTTTCGGGCGACGCGATCTTCAACACGGCGATCAACGCGTTCATGGGCAAGATCACAGACGGGGCCGGCTCTTACAAAGTCACGAAGAACAACAGCTCCGGCGTGTTGTGGCTGGGAACCACCGCCAGCGACTATGACGGCGGCACCGTGATCAATGCGGGCACGCTCGAGGCGAACACAGACGGCAACGTTTTCGGCACCGGAGACGTCTCGGTGAACGGCGGAAAGCTCAATTTGCGTTACTTTGGCAATGCCGCATCCACGCCCATCAAGTTCAACGGCGCGGCCACGCTGGGGCTGTTCAGTGCCACGAACACAACATTCGCATTCAAGAGCCTCGCGCTCAACGCGGCCACGTTCACGCTCAGCCGCGACGGTGCCGGCGCACTGCATGCCATGAACGGGCCAGTCACCAATACGGTGGCTGTGCAGGTCAACGCGACTGCGTCGACAGCCGGAAGCCTTGCCATTGGCGGCGCGAACGCGAGCGTGACGCTGGGCGGCAACATCACGTTCAACCCGACGACTGCCGGACTGGTGGTCAGCGCGCCTATCGGCGAGACGGGCGGCGCGCGGACGCTGACGATGATCGGGACAACGAACCTGACGCTCTCCGGTGTCAACACGTACAGCGGCATCACGACCCTGAACGCGGGAAGGGTCGTCATCGGCGCGGACTCGGGCCTTGGAACGGCGCCGGCGAGCGCGACGGCCGGACAACTGACCTTCAACGGCGGCACGCTGGCGACGACGGCGAGCTTCACTTTGAGCGGCATGCGCGGCATCGCCATGACCGGTGCGGGCACGTTCGACACGACGAACGGGACCACGCTTGAGTATGGGGGCCTCATCGCCGGGGCCGGGGCGCTGGCCAAAGCCGGCGCGGGTACGCTGACCCTTTCATCTACCAATGCCTATGGCGACACGACGGTACGGAACGGAACTCTGAAATTGTCCAGCGCTAATAATATTCTTTCCATGACAAGAACGCTTACCCTAGACAGCGGTGCGGGAGCCCCCAGGCTGGAGCTTACGGGCAATTCCAACAGCGTCAACTATTTGGCGGCAAGCTCTGCGGGCGTCAAAGTCATCACAGACAGTTCGCCGACGGCTGGCACGCTTGTCGCGACGAATCAGTTCCAAGTGTTGGCGGGAACGACGGTCGTTGACCGTGTCGCCGTGATTCAGGGGAATGCGGATTGGAACGGGCTCTTTGTGCAGAGCGCGGTTTTGGTTCTTACGAACGGGGCGGTATGGAGGGGGAAGGGCGCGGTCATCGGACAGAATGGCGGCAACCGTGGGCAGGTGGTCATCGACCATGCAACGATGATGCAGGATGGCGGTGTCTACATGAGCAGCTTCAATCCGGACAGGACGAGCACGGTTTCGGTGGTGAACGGCGGTCTGCTGAACGCGGACTCGCTCTACATGCCGTGGTCGGCAGGACCCGGGGTCAATGGCCCCCTGTATGGCGGACCGTCGCAAGTCGATGTGTCCAACGCCAGCCTTGCCTTCGGAAATATCTACCACTCATACAATACGAACGGGGTGACGTCGGAGGCGGTCCTCACCTTCGACAACGCCACAGTCGGTGCTTACCGGACAACGGGCGCGAACATAGCTTCCAGTATGACCGTGCGGGTGCGCAGCGGCGGGGTGACGTTTGCCCTCGGTTCGGGAACGAACATGACGGTATCTTCGGCGCTCAACGAGGACAACTCCTCTGTCGGCGGCGGACTCAGGAAGACCGGGGCGGGGCTGCTGACGCTGTCGAGCACCAACACCTGCAGCGGCGTGACCTCGGTCGAGGCGGGCACGCTCAGGCTGAACGCGTCATCCAATACGCTGCCGATAACGGGAACAGTCCTTGTGGCTTCCAACGCGGTTTTCGATGTCAACGGCAAGGTTCAGGTGATCGCGGGGCTGGGCGGCAGCGGTGCGGTGATCAACGGCAGTTGGCTGGCCGTCACGGATGCGGTCATGCCCGGCGGCACCAACGCGGTGGGCACGCTGACACTGGCGTCAACGCCCGCTGCGCTGGGCGGCATATTCAAAGTCGACGTGACGACCGACGGGGCTTGTGACCGGGTGAATGTGCAAGGCAATCTGAATGTCTCGGGTATGACTTTGCAGCTTGCCGACACGGCGGGCCTGGACAAGGGCAAGAGCTACACAATTGCCACCTGGACCGGCACGTTGACAGGGTCTTTCATCAGCGACAATCTTCCCGCGCGCTGGCTCATCCGTTATGATGCGGCCACAAAAAGAGTCTACTTGATCTATAATGCGGGGACGCTGCTCAGAGTGCAGTGAGACGATGTTGGGGCGCCGTCGCGACTCTCGCCGGGGGAGTTACTCATGGGGAGGGCTGGCAGAATGAAGAATATCGATAACGGGTGGCTGGCTGCCGCCGCAGTCGGACTTACACTTTTCGTCGGAGTAACTGCACAGGGACAGGTGTCGGCTGCCACTGCTCCGAAAAAACACTACGACGTGGCTGCGTTCGTGTGGCCGTCGTATCATCCAGACGACAGGGCGAAAGTGTTCTGGCCGATGGGCATCGGCGAGTGGGAGACGGTGATGAAGAACGCGCCCAAGTTCGAGGGGCATGACCAGCCGCGCTTCCCGCTTTGGGGCTACGTCAATGAGTCTGACCGCTACGTGATGGAGATGCAGATCGCCGCGGCGGCCGATCACGGCGTCAACGTCTTCATCTACGACTGGTACTGGTACGACGGGCTGCCGTTTCTGGAGGCGTGCCTGAACGACGGGTTTCTCAAGGCGGGCAACAACAGCCGCATGAAGTTCTATCTGATGTGGGCCAACCACGACGTCAATCTGGGCTGGGACAAGCGCAATGCGGACGACGCCTTCCAGCACAAGAACACCGCGCTGATCTGGAGGGGCGGACTCGACCGCGAGGAGTTCGAGAAGATCGCTCTGCGGTGGATCGAAAAATACTTCAAGCATCCGCGCTACTATCAGATCGACGGCAAGCCGGTGCTGATGATCTATGATCTTCCGAATCTCGTCAAAGGGCTCGGCGGTGTGGATCAGACTAAGGCTGCGCTCGATTGGTTCAGGGATCAGGTGAAGCAAGCGGGCTTCAAAGATCTGGAGTTGCAGCTCTCTATGCGCAAAGACTCTGGACGGAGCCTGTCGGGCGTCCCCGGCGACAACATCGGCACGCAGAAAGAGGCGGTCGAGAAGTTCGGGTTCAACTCGCTCACGCACTACCAGTTCTGCCACTTCGTCGATATGAACCGCGACTACAACGAGATCATGAAAGATGTGGTCAAGGAGTGGAGCGCCATTTCAACCAACTACGCCGCGCGCTACTACCCGCATGTGTCGGTGGGCTGGGACAGCAGCCCCCGCACGTTCGGAGTCAAAGGCGCCATCGTCAAGAACAACACGCCGCAGAACTTCGAGGCGGCGCTCCGCCAAGCCAAAGCTTTCGTGGACGCGCATCCCAATCAGGCGCCGCTGATCACGCTCAACAGTTGGAACGAATGGACTGAGACCAGCTATCTGAAGCCTGACACCAAGCACGGCTACGGCTATCTCGAAGCTGTGAAGAAAGTGTTCGTGGGGGAATGACGATGAAAAAGCAGCTGATGGCGTTTATTGCGGGGGGGCTCCTGCTGGCCGTTGGATGTTGGACGTCAGCAGATCGGGCGCATGCCAATAAACGCGCTTCGAACATCACGGTGGCGAGTTACTACTTCGGTCAGTATCACCCCAGCGATCCGCGCAACATGAAGGTCCGGGGCGGAGCGTGGAGCGAGTGGGAACTGATCAAGGCCGCAAAACCCCGCTTCCCCGGACATCAGCAGCCCAAGGTTCCGCTGTGGGGCTACGAGGACGAGTCCGACCCCAACGTCATGGCGAAGAAGATCGACGCGGCGGCTGACCACGGCATCGACGTCTTCATCTTCGATTGGTATCACTACAACGACGGGCCGTTCCTTGAGCGGCCGGTCGACAACGGGTTCCTCAAGGCGAAGAATAACAGCCGCCTGAAGTTCGCGTTCATGTGGGCGAATCACGACTGGCAGGAGAACCTGTTCCCCTACACGCGCGGGGCTCCGCGCAAGGTGCTGTATCCCGGCAAGGTCAGCCCCGCAGGGTTCGAGCGGATCTGCGACCATCTGATCAAGGACTACTTCTCGCACCCGTCCTATTGGAAGATCGACGGCAAGCCCTACTTCTCGGTGTACGATTTGGGCAAGTTGCAGGAGAGCTTCGGGTCGGTGGCGGCGACGCGCGCGGGGCTGGACGCGTTTCGGGCCAAGGCCAAGGCCGCCGGACTGCCGGGCCTGCACCTGAACGCCGTGTCGTGGGGGCAGCCCATTCTGCCGGGTGAAAAGGTTCCGGCTGATCCGGCCAAACTGGTGCGCGACCTCGGCTTCGACTCGGTCACCTCGTACGTGTGGATCCACCACGCGACGATGCCGAAACCTCAGACGGACTATGCCGTGATCCGCGACGCGTACTTCTCTTATTGGGATCGAGCCAAGACGGTGTTTGCTGTGCCATACTATCCGAACGTTTCGATGGGCTGGGACCCGAGCCCGCGTTGCGACCAGCGTGATCCGTTCGACAACTCAGGCTATCCGTTCACCAACACCATCAAGAACAACACGCCGGCTAATTTCGAGACCGCGCTGCGCATGACTAAGGAACGTCTGATGGCCGACCCGCACGGTCCGCGCATTCTCAACATCAACTGCTGGAATGAATGGACCGAAGGCAGTTACCTGGAACCTGACACGCTCAACGGTCTGCGCTATCTCGAGGCTGTGCGGGACGTGTTCGGCACGGACGCAAAAGCGAAGTGACGCATCGGCAATAGAAAGTTCCTTAACGAATGGGGAATGCAGAAGGTGGGGACTGCCACTTCATTCGAACGGGCATTCGTGAGACAGCCAATGGCGTTTATGGTAATTTGGGGATAGGGAGAAATGCCGTCAGCGAGCGGTGAATGAAGGTCAAGGGGGCGCGATGAATCGATGGACATTGTGGATGGGGCTAGGGGTGATCGGTTTGACGGCCGGGGCAGGCTGCGTCTGCGCAGCGACGGGCAAGACGGCTGCAGTTCAGTCGGAGCCGGTCTTTTTTCCTTTCTGCATCGACTGGCACGATGCGAAGAAGCGAAATTTCACCGAACAGGCAGCGATGCTGAAGGAGCTGGGCTACAGCGGGGTTGGGCACATCTGGCTGGACAAGGTCGAGGAGCGGATCAAGTCCCTCGACGAGGCCGGGCTGAAGCTCTACCAGATCACGATGCAGGTGAGCCTTGCGACAAACAAGCCGCCGTATGATGAGGAGCGGTTCAAGCAGGTGCTCGCGCTCGTCAAGGGCCGCAACGTGCAGTTCCTACTCATCATGAACGGCGCAAAGCCTTCTGATGCCTCGCAGGATGACCGTGCGGTGGCGCTGGTGCGAGGGCTGTCCGACTTGGCCCGTGAGAGCGGTTCGCAACTGCTGCTTTATCCCCACACCGGCGACTGGATCGAGCGCATCGAAGACGCCGTGCGGGTTGCCAAGAAAGCGGACCGGCCGAACGTCGGTGCGATGTTCAACCTCTGCCACTGGCTCCGGGTCTGTCCGGACCGCGACTACCGGACGCGGCTCCAACAGGCGATGCCGTTCCTCTGGGCCGTGTCGATTAACGGCGCCGACGAGCGCGACGAGAAACCCGGCTGGGGCCGTTACATCCAGCCTCTCGACAGCGGCACCTTCGATGTGGCGGCATTTTTGAAAACCCTGCGCGAGCTGGGCTATGCGGGCCCGGTCGGCCTGCAGTGTTTCGGCATCGGCGGAGACGTACGCGAGCATCTGGCCCGTTCGCTGGCCGCGTGGCACGCTTTCAATGGCAAACAGAACATCACGGACGCTGCAAAGGTTAATCAAGCACGATGATGAACCCCTACAACTTAAAACGGCTGGGTTCGGTTCTGGCAGCGCTCTGTCTGAGCGGGTGCCACGTGCAAGAGGCTTCCACGCGAAAAGGGCTCGATTTCCGCGTGGCCGATTACGGTGCCGTCGGCGACGGACGAACCGACGACTCGGCTGCCATCCGGAAGGCGATTGACGCGGCTGTGCGGGCAGGCGAGGGCGCCACAGTGCGGCTCGATGGCCGGCGCTATCGCGTGTCGGCCGACACGGCGGGTGACCGGAAATACTGCTTCACGCTGAGCCGCGCCGCCGGACTCACCATTCAAGGCGTGGACGGACTCACGGAATTGATCTCGTCGAGCCCGCGCTCGGGCCTGTTTCAATTTCACGCCTGCACGAATGCGTGCGTCCGGGGAGTGACGATCGACTACGATCCGCCGCCGTTCATTCAAGGCAGCATCACGGCGGTCGATGCGAAGCTGGGAGCGTTTGAGCTGAATGTGGATGAGGGCTATCCGGAGCCGGACGCTGAGCGGTTGACGCATAAATGGGGCGTGGTGATCGAGCGCAAGTCCCGCCGTTTTAAACCTGGAACGCCGTCGGTGGTGCAGGTCAGCGAATTCACGCATGTGGGTGACCGTCGGTGGCGCATAACGTTGAAGGATACTGCCGTGGCGAGGACGCTGGCGGACGGCGACGCTTTTGTCATGCGGGACGGCGGAGAGGGATATGCGTTCATGTTCGGAGGATGCGCCGGAGCGACGGTCGAGCGCGTGACCATCCACGCCTCGCCCTCGCTGTGCATGGCGTTCGTGCAGTGCGAGGGCGATTTGGCGGTGCGGCGCGTCAACGTGAGGCCCCGTCCTGGAAGCACGCGCCTGCTTTCCGGCAATGCCGACGGCATTCACTGCCAGATGGTGCGCAAAGGGCCACTGGTGGAGGACTGCCATTTCGAGGGCATGACCGATGACGGTATGAATACCTATGACAAGACCCACATGGTGACGAAGGTGGTGTCGCCTGCGGAGCTGCACCTGCGCGATGCGTCCGGAATCCGCGTGGGCGACCGCATTCAGGTGATGGACCCTCACACCGGCTTGGTGCGCGGCGAGGCGCGTGTGGCAGCCATCGCCAATGGGCGGCAACTGACCATTGACCCGCCGATCGCGGGAGTAAGGACCTCGTCGAATGTGCTGGCCGGGATCACGTCGATGACCAACCATCTCGACGCGGACGTGGTCTTCAATCTAAACGCCTGCGGTGCGGGATATATCATCCGGCGCAATACGTTCCGCGATTTCCGGGGACGCGGACTGGTGCTGCGCGGCGTGCAGGGTCTGATTGAGAATAATGTTTTTGAGCGCACGTCCGGGCCGGGGATCGTGATCGCCAATGAGCCGAACTGGCCGGAGGGGCCGGTGCCGCACGACGTCGTGATCCGCAACAACCAACTGCGCAACGTCGGCATTGACGCGAACGGGCAAGGCTACGGCGCGATCATGGTGATGGCACTCGGACTCAATGGCGCGTCGCCTTTTCCCGGCGTGAGGAACATCCGGATCGAAGGCAACACCATCGTCAATCCGCCGGCGCAGGGCATTTACCTTCAAGGCTGCGCGGGCGTGACGCTTGCCGGTAACGGCATTGACGCCGATGCCTCACGGAGCTTTCCTTCAGGCAACGGCGTGGGGATTGGAGCCTGCAGCAATGTCGTGGTCTCCGGTTTGATCATCAACGATGCGCGTCCGAACACCAAAGCCGGTATTTCCATCGGCGCGTCGGTCGCATCCGGCGAAGCGGGCGTCAAGATATCCGGGCTCAAAGCGCGTCTGTCGCCGAAGGCCGTACCCGTGCTGGATAAGCGCGTGACCGTGAAGAAAGGGGCTGATCAATGATGAAGCGTACACTGGTTTTCGTTCTGTTGCTCTTCGTTGCTGGCGGAGCGGCGGCTGCGGAGTCATGCGCGCTGCGGCCCGCGAATCTCAGGTGCGAATATATGGCCAACCCGCTGGGCATCGACGAAACGCACCCCAGACTGAGCTGGGAATTGCTGGCTACCGAAGCGAAAGCGCGCGGTCTGAAACAGAGCGCCTATCGGGTGCTGGTGGCCGCGTCGCCAAAGGCGCTTGCGGCGGGCGAGGCTGACCTGTGGGACAGTGGCAGGGTTGAGTCGGACGAGACAGTGGGCATCGTCTATACAGGCAAGCCGCTCGCGAACTGGGGCCGCTGCTTCTGGAAGGTGCGGGTGTGGGACCAGAAGGGCAAGGAGTCGGAGTGGAGCGAAGCGGCACACTGGGAAATGGCCGCTGTGGATGCCGGCGCGTGGACTGGCAAATGGATCGCTTCGGATCTGGCGTTGCAACCTCTGCAGAAAGAATTGAAAGCGCTTCCCGATTTCGGCACTCACGTGGAAGGGGCGACGAACAGCCTGCCGAGCGAGTGGCAGTGGGCCGGGCAACTCCGGCCGAAAACCAAAGGTATCGACAAGGCGCCCGCGGTCTATCTGCGGAAACCGTTTCGCGTCGCCAAGAAGGTACGCCAGGCCACCGCCTATGTCTGCGGATTGGGGTTGCATGAACTCTATGTCAACGGCGAGCGCGTCGGTGATGCCCTGTTGAACCCCGCGCCCTCGGACTATCAGAAGCGCGTGCTCTACAATGTCTACGACGTTTCCAAATATTGCCGACAGGGCGAGAATGCGATGGGCGTCATTCTCGGCAACGGCTGGTTCAATCTGATCATTCCGCATCTCCTGCGCTTTGACGAGGCCGACTACATCTCGCCGCCGCAACTGCTGCTGCAGCTTCGCATAGAATATCAAGACGGGTCGACGGAGGTGATTGCGACGGACGAATCATGGAAATTTACCACGAACGGGCCGCTCACGTTCAATTGCCTGCTGGGCGGCGAGACCTACGATGCCCGCAAGGAAATGCCGGGCTGGAGCGCAACGAACTTCGACGACCGCCTCTGGAAAGATGCCCAGACTGTAAAAGCCCCCGAAGGAAAATTGGCGGCACAGCAGTTGTATCCGGTTCGCGTGCTGGAGGCTGTGCCAGCTAAAAAAGTGGAGAAAACGAATGGCGTGTATCGCGTTGATTTGGGCAAGGACATATGCGGCTGGGCTAAATTCCGGCTGCATGGCAAAGCAGGGCAGCAGGTGACCGTCAAGTATCTGGGCGCGGACAGCCACACGCTTGGTCGTTATCAGACCTGCATGTTCGTTCTGAGCGGAATGGAGCAGGAGTTCACTTCCCGCTTTCATTATGCCGGCTTCCGCTACATCGAAATGACCGGACTGGAAGAGATGCCCGCGTGCTCGCAGATCACGGGCCAAGTGGTCAACAGCGACTTGCCGATCATCGGATCTTTCGCCTGCTCGAACGAGAAGCTCACGCGGTTGCAGCAGATTCTCATCAACACCGTCCGCAACTATATCATCCACATTCCCAACGATCCGGTGCGCGAGAAAGCGGGGTGGACCCAGGACGTTCAGAACGGCTTCGACGTCAATGCCTATAATTTCGATGCGACGGCGATGTACCGGAAGTGGCAGCGTGATTTCATCGATATTATATTTGAGAATGGTTATGTGCCGCCTGTGGCGCCGAGCCGGTTCGCAGGCCAGAATATCAATGGGCCTTGGTGGGGCGGCATGATCCTTTACACGCCCTTCAAGCTGTATCGGTATTATCAGGACGAGGCGATGATCCGTGAAAGCTACGGGGCGCTGAAAAAGTACATGGGCTATCTGGACTCCATTGCCCAAGACCATGTCATCGAATGGGGCTTGGGAGAATGGCTGGAGCCTTTCGCGAAGAACAATAAGTACACCCGGAAGACGCCGGTGCCGCTGACCTCCACCTGCGCCTATTACTATTATGCCGATATCATGAGGCAGTTTGCGGGGCTGCTCAATCAGCGAGAGGATGAAAAGCATTATCAGGAGCTGGCCGCAGCCATAAAGGAGTCGTTCAACAGGCATTTTTATCATCCTCAAACCGCCCAGTATGCGGCCGGCTCGCAGGGCGCCCAGTTGATGGCGCTGTATTGTGGGCTGGTGCCGGAGGCCGAAAGAGACCGAGTGGTGGTAGCGCTCAGGGAGCAGATCATCCGCGACAAGCAGCACTTGTCGACTGGCTTTGTGGCGACGCCCTTCTTGCTGACGGGCCTGAGCGACGCGGGCTTGGGTGATCTGTCGTACAGCATGGCCACTCAGGAAACCTATCCCAGTTGGTTCGACATGGTTTTCAATCAGGGAAACACCGTGTTCAAAGAGGACTGGGACGGCGGCAAGGTGCAGATGCCTTCTCTGGCCGGCCCTATCGGATACTGGTTCTTTCATTCGCTTGCCGGTATCCGCCTCGATGAAACCGTGCCAGCTTTCAAGCGCATTGTGATCAAACCCGATCTGGTCGGCGACCTGACCTGGGCCTCCGCCAGCTATCACTCCGTCCGCGGCGAAATAGCCACCCGCTGGAGTCGCACGAATTCGACCTTTACCTTAAGCGTGCAGATTCCACCCAATACCACCGCCATCGTGCACCTGCCGTCCGAATCTTCGCAAGAGATCCATGAAGGCGGACGGGCACTGCAGCAGAGCGGGGGTATCAAAGTCACGGCGTGCAAAGGGCATGAAACGCTGATCTCTGTCGGCTCCGGAATGTATGATTTCGAAGTGCCCCTTAAACAATAAAGCGTCTCCGAAGCAGAGGAGTGAGGCAATGATCACAAGCACGCGCAGAGATTTCATCAAATGGAGCGGAGCGTTCGGGGTGTCGGTGACGCTTCTTCCTGACGGGACGTTCGCGATGGATCTTCAGGGGGGTGCGCTGGCCGACAACCCCTTTGACCGGCTATGTCCGCTGCGAGCGCCGAAGCGCGAAATTCGCGAGACAGTCGCAGGTTTTTTGTGGATAGACGCGGAGCAGTTCGATTCTTATGGCGGGTGGGAACTGGACACGTTTCATACGGATCTGGCGGCGGCATCCGCATATCTGATTGCCAACCGGTTCACCGGTCCAGTCGAGGACGCGGTCACCACCGTGCGGATTCCCGAGGCTGGCGCTTATCAGGTCTGGGTGCGGACAAGGAACTGGTTCAAAGAAAACGCGCCCGGACGGTTCAGGCTGCTCGTCGGCGGGAAGGATAACGGCCATGTGTATGGTCAGGCCGACACCGAGAAATGGACATGGGAATCCGGCGGCAGTTTCGATCTCGCGCAAGGTGCCGTGGAGCTTCGGCTCCGTGATCTGACGGGGCATCTCGGTCGCGCTGATGCGATAATTCTGACGCGCGATGCGTCCTACAGGCCGCCGGAGGGTCGCGACGAATTGCTGGCTGAGCAGTTCCGTTTGACCGGGATTTCTCCGCAGCCCAAGGAGCGGGGCCGCTTCGATGTGATCGTGGTCGGAGCGGGCCCGGCTGGCATTCCGGCCGCGCTCGCCGCGGCGCGCAACGGGTGCAGGGTCGCGCTGATACACGACCGTCCCGTGCTGGGAGGGAACGCCAGTCTGGAGTTCGGGGTGCCGCTGAACGGCGCGTCCGAGCACGGGACGTTTACGCGGGAGACCGGCATCTTGGACGACATCCGTGCGGAAGTGGCGCTGGCACCGGACGGCGCTGGCAAGCGGAGAACGTTTTCCTATGCTGCGGAGGTTGCCGTCGCCAAAGAGAAGAATATCAGCCTTTTTCTCAACGAGAATGTATGCGCGGCGGATATGGCCGACGGCGCGATCCGGTCGGTACGCTCCACTAATACCCTGACGGGCGAGCGGAGCGCTTTCCGAGCGGATTGGTTCATCGACTGCACGGGAGATGGCTGGCTTGGCCATTACGCGGGAGCGGAGTTTCGGCTGGGCCGCGAGGCGCGGTCGGAGTTCAACGAATCGCTGGCACCGGAGGAAGCGAACCGCGTGACCATGAGCGGCAGCCTCACGAGCGGTTCGAGGAAGCCGGGCTTCTTCTATTATGCGGTGGAGCGCAAAGCGCCGGTGGCATTCGCTCCTCCGGCGTGGGCCGTCAAGATACCGAACCCGGAGCTGTTCTTTGTGAAAAGGCGCGGGTTCGATGGCGCGGCTCTCGGATATGGGAGCTGGTGGATCGAATACCCCGGCGCGACGGACGATCTGTATGGAGAGGAAGAGGCGCGGGACTACCTCTACCGGATCACGGTCGGATTCTGGGACTTGCTGAAGAATCACAGCGCGATTAAAGAGAAAGCCGCCAACTGGGAGTTGCTGGACGTTCCGTCCACGCTGGCGAAGCGCGAGACCCGCCGGCTGATGGGGGACTATATTCTGAACCAGAACGACGTGGAGAAGGCCACGCTCTTTGAGGACCGGGTGGCCTATGCCGGATGGACCATGGACGTGCATCACCGGGACGGGATCTTCAGTTCAGATCCGTTCACTGCGTACAAGCGGGTCGCCGTGAATCACATCCCGTACCGCTGCCTGTATTCGAAGAATGTGCCGAACTTGCTGATGGCAGGGCGCAACGGGAGTTTCACCGGCCTGGCGCTCGGTGCGGTGCGGGTGGAGTGCACGTGCGCAACCATGGGGCAGGCTGTAGGGACGGCGGCGGCGCTCTGCAAGAAGGTTGGGGAGACGCCGCGCGGAATCTGTCGGAAGCATATGCGCGACCTGCAGCAGCAGTTGCTGAAAGACGATCAGTATATCGTCGGGATCGTGAACGAAGACCCGGACGACCTCGCGCGCCGGGCGCACGTCAGCGCGACCAGCAGCAAGGACGCGGACTCCGCTCCCGCGAACGTGATCAATGGGATCGCACGGCCCTATGCGGGGAAGGAGAATCAGTGGGTCAGTCAGCCGGGGCTGGGTAGCGGGCAGTCCCTCGAACTGGCATTCGACAAGCCGGTTTCTGTCAATGCGGTGCATTGCGTCTTCGATACGGAGCTGAGCCGTGGCTGGCCGCAGGGGGACAAGCCGATCCCGAGGCTGGTCAAGGCCTACACACTTTCCGGCTTCGACGGTCAGAGCTGGCGTGAGCTTGATGCCGTAACCGGAAACCGGTATCGCCGGCGCATTCACCGGTTTGCGCGAATGGCGGTGACGAAGCTCCGGATCACCGTGCTGGAGACTTACGGAGATCCTTGCGCCCGGATCTATGAGGTCAGGGCCTATAACGAAGCGTGAAAACGTTTCGGACGAATACTGCTGGTTTTAATAAATGGCGACAAAGAATATGACCAACAAGTCAAAACTGAAGACGATGGCGCTCTTATCCTGCGGAATCATGGCGGCGGGGGCTGCGTATGGTGAGGCTGCTTGTTTGACTGCGGCACCGCAGGCAGACGGTCAACTGCTGTATTTCACGTCCACCAGCCTGCTCGCGGACGATCAGCACCTTGTGTTCCTGAGCGACCGCACGGGACAGCCCAACATCTTTGTGCGCGACCTGAAAATGGGCCAGGACCGGCAACTGACTACGAACAAAGAGGGATTCCTCAAATCGTACGTGTATTTCGATGGGCTACCATATCGGGGGCTGGGCAAAGCCAGCGTGAGCGTGGACCCGCAAAGGGGCATCGTCTATTATATTCAAGGGCGGCAGATTCGCGCGGTAAACACGAACGGCGTAGAACGCGTGCTGGCCGAGTATCCCGCTGGCCAGATGACGGCGTTTACCCATGTGTCCGCAGATGGTGCGCGGCTGTGTGTGCCGACGACCGACGCGCGCGCCCTCGACGGCGATGCGCTGTTGAAAGGCAAGCCCGCATACGACATCGACGAGCGAGTGAGGCAGGAAAGCCTCTCCTCGTATCTGCGGGTTTACGACACCGCCTCCGGCAAAGAAATTTCATGCGAGCGTGTGCCGAAAGCGTGGATCACGCATGTGCAGTTCTCGCCGCGCGACAGCAACCTGATCCTGTACAATCACGAATGGAGTGCCGACTGCGGCATCAACCGGATGTGGCTCTGGGATGGCCATCGGCATCTGCGCCTGCGAACCGAAGGCGCAGGGCGCAGCCGGTCGGACTGGACCTGCCACGAGATGTGGGAGCGCGACGGCTCAGCCATCATCTATCATGGCGGGTATGCCAAGGGTGCGAGCTATATCGGGCGCGTCAACTCGGACGGGACCGGCCTCGTTGAAATCGCTTTGCCGGCCGCATGGAAACGCTACGGGCATTTCACGGTCGGAAGCCCCGGCTGGCTGGTTTCGGATGGGTGCTACGAGCAGTCCGACGATTCGCCCGGCGGCGGAGCCTGGATCAGCGTGTTGCAGGTGAACTGGCAGTCGAAGCACTATGACTGGTGGCCGCTTTGCCGGCACGGGTCAAGCTGGCGCTCTCAAGACGCGCACCCGCATCCCATTTACAATCACGCCGCAGACGCCGTTTATTTCACGTCGGATAAGACTGGCAAACTGGCTGTTTGCCGTGTCGGTGTGCCCGGTGACAACGAGCCGCATGCGGCGGAGCGTGTGACGGTCGGCGCGATCCGCTGGGACGCATGGTTCGCGGACGCGGTGAATCCCTACGAAAAGAATCTATCGGATAAGAAGTGGCACGGTCGGCTGCCATTCTACGCCAAGATCATATCCGATACAGAAGTTGAGGTTCGCGGTGACACGCAGGAAGCGGTGGACAAGGAAATCGCCTATGCCAAGAACGGCGGCATCGATTACTGGGCTTTCCTGTATTATTCGCCGACGACTCGGAGCGACGGTTTCAAACACGACTACATGAACCGCGCCCGCCGACTGTACCTGTCGAGCAAGCGCAAAGGCGATATCCATTTCTGCCTGATCGTCAACCCGAAGAATCAGGACAAAGAGATCAACGAGTGGCTCGACATGATGCGGGAGCCGACGTATCAGAAGGTCGCGGGCGGACGCCCGCTGCTCTATTTCATGTTTTGGGACTCAAGCACCAAGGTCGAGCAGATCTACGGTTCCGCAGAGAAGGGCCGCGCCTATATGGACAAACTGCGGGAGCGGATCATGCAGGCGGGATTTAAGAATCCCTATTTCGTCACGTTGTCGCCGACGCCGCAGATCGGCGCGGCCGCAGCGAAGAGCACCGGGCTGGACGCCATCGGGGCCTACACCAGTTGGGGCGGCACCAATTACGCGGGCCTGTGCGCGGCCCATATCAAGCACTGGGATGCGATGAAGGCGACGGGGCTTAAGGTGGTGCCGGATTTGGCCGCAGGCTGGGGCGGGCCGCGCGACAACAAGGGCGACACGATGCAGCCCAAGCCCGGTGAACTTGCCTCGCATGTGCGCTCAGCGTTTGAATGGATCACAGCGAACCCAGATGCCGCTGAGGCGAAAACCATGCTATTCTACGCTTGGAACGAAGTGGATGAGGGTGGCTGGCTCGTGCCGGACAAAGGTCAAGGCACCGCCAAACTCGACGCCATCCACGGTGTTGTCACAGAACGAACGCCTCTGAAATAGGCGCAGACAATCCGACGGCTGGCGGGACGGCCGACCCGAAAGCCGCAGATAAATTATGAGACCAACCTTGCCATCCGGACGCCTTTTTCTATGCTTTACAATGCTCTTGTTCAGCATCCTGCAAGCATCCGCTGCCGGGTCCGCCGTCGAGCAGTGGCGTGCAGTCGAGATTCCCTTTGTCAGCGCCAGACCGCATACCAACCCGTTCGATGACGTGGACGTGCTGGTGACCTTCACCGGGCCGGATCAGACCGTGCTAAGCAGGCCCGCGTTTTGGGATGGCACAAACAGTTGGAAAGTGCGCTTCGCGCCGACGAAGGCGGGCGCTTGGGCATATGTGACCGCGTGCAGCGACGCATCGGATACCGGCCTTCACGGACAGAAAGGATGCATGACGTGTGTGCCGTATACGGGGGCGCTCGAAATATACCGGCGCGGTTTTTTGTGCGTGAGCGCGAATCAGCGGAGTCTCGCCTATCGCGACGGGACGCCCTTTTTCTGGCTCGCCGACACGCACTGGCTCTGGGAGGCTGAGCGTCTTGACCAAGCGAACAAGCCGGGCTGGACGTCGCAGTTCAAGGGTATGGTTGACAAGCGTGCGTCGCAGGGCTTCTCGGTCTATCAGGTCGAACTGTTCGGACGCTGGAAAAAGAACGGCCAGCCGAACATCGAACACTTCCAGAAGAACGTCGATCCGAAATGGGCATATCTCGCGGACAAGGGTTTCGTGGTCGCGGCGACGCTCGGTATCCTCGACAAGAAAGTGACGAAGGAGCAGGGCTTGCGCGAGGCGAAAATGGCGCGCTATGTTTCCGCGCGCTATGGCGCCTATCCGTCAACGTGGCTGATGTATCAGGAATGCACCGCCAACGTTGACATCCTGAACACCAACCGGGACATCTACATGAATGCGGTTCGCGGCGTGGGACGCGCGTACAAGGCGTCCGACGCTTATCAGCACCCGCGCACGGCGCACAGCGACGCGTCAATCGACACCTCGTATCGCGGCGAGGACTGGCTCGACTATACGATGTTTCAGGGCGGGCACGGTAAGACCATCGACCGCTCATCATACTACGACTACTATTTCGATACGAACGCAACGCTTCCGATGGTGGAAGGCGAGGCGAACTATGAGCACCTCTTCGAGGGGAGCAAGGCAAATGGGGCGTATCTGATCGCCACCGACGATGCCCGGGAGAAGGCATATCAGGCGATGCAGAGCGGCTGCTTCGGCTATACCTATGCCGCGAACGGCGTCTGGCAGGCGATCTGGGAGGATGAAAAGAAGGGCGCGGATCCGACGTACGGCACGACGCCATGGTTCACCGGCATCGATCTCCCCGGTGCCGATCAAATGACGCATCTGGCGCGCTACTATGCGGCGCTGGGATGGCAAGATCTCCTGCCGCGCCCAGAATGCGACGGCTTTATCCGGTGTGACGGAAATCTGAAAAGCCGTGAAAATCCGGCCCTGACGGCGGACGCGGCGGTCAATCGCGTGAGCGTCTATTTCTACCGCGGTGAGCCGCATTCGGGAACGCTCTTTAACCTCCAGAACGCGCCGTACGCCGCGCGGTGGTTCGATCCCCGGAACGGACGCTATTCCGCAGTGGGGGACATTTTGCCGGATAAGGGCATGTGGCGGTTTCCGGCGAAACCGGACAGGCAGGACTGGCTGCTTGTTCTGACCGCAAAACAACCGGCACCGGCTGCTGTTCCGATCACGCTCAAATGGGACTCAGAGCGTGATTCGAAGCGGGCAAGAAACCTCGCTTTGAAAGCCAAGGTGAGCGCGAGCAGCACGGACGTCGCAAACAAATGCTACGCGCCCGAAAAGGCGGTTGACGGCCGCGTCGATGTCTTGAACTGGAGCCATTGGTCGAATGACGGGGCGAAGCCTGCGAGCGCCGCGAAGCCCGCTTGGCTTCTGCTCGAATGGGGCGCGCCCGTGAAGATCAAGCGAATTTCCCTTTACACAAAGGCCGAGTACGAGACCAGCGATTACGCCGTCGAATGGCGTGAGAACGGCAAATGGAACGTGTTCGCGGAAGTCACGGGCAACACCAGCGATCAGCGCGAGCACATCGCGGAGAGTCCGGTCACGGCGGATGCGGTGCGCTTTCTCGGAAAGAAAGGCCCCGCGAGGCAGGCCGGCACGGTGCGCGTGGTGGAACTTGAGGTCTTTTCGGAATGAACAAGGCCCTTGTGCCTCACAATCTGGTTTAGTATCGTTGTGGCCCCGAGCCCAAGAGAATGCGTTTCGACGAAGTAAGAGAAGCTTTATGCGGATTAAAATAAACGTCGAGTTTGCCCTTCAAATTTCCAGGGTTGCTGTTGCTCTGGCCGTCTTGGGGGGACTCTGCGCGGGCGGTTGCGTGCGGAAGCCGTCGGCTCAGCTCCCTGAGGACATCGTGGCCGGCCTCCCTCAGCTCCTGAACGAGTGGCCGGTCGCTGCCGCTAAGGTTCCTTCTGGCGCCGAACTCTACTGCGTCGCGGGTACCGGTGCCAAAGCGACATGGACGGCCGACCCGGCTGCGGTTCTCGCGCAAGGGAAGGGAGCCTTGCGAATCGACGTTGCGCATCCGGGCCGGAGCGGGGGCGATATCCAGGCGTATTTCAAGACGCAGCAGGCGCTTGGCACGAGCGGGGAATATGCGGTGTCCTTTCTGGTGAGAGCGTCCCTTCCTGTCTCGTTCACGGCTTTCGTCAGGCTCCACGATGCGCCGTGGAGCGCGCTTTCGAAAGCGTGCGCCAAGACTGTCGATGCGGATGCCGGCTGGCGGAACGTCACCCTGCTGTTCTCGCCTGACAAGGATGTCGCGGAAGGGCTTCTCATCCGCACGCCATGCCTGTTCCTTGGCACCCTGCCGGCGGGCGTCACGGTTTGGATCGCGCAGGTGACGCTCTCAGAAATTGCCGCTCCGGTTCCGCCGCTCCGGATCGTCAGATCAGAGGAGTTGTTGCTGAACCCCGGTTTTGAGAGCGGAACCGAAGGCTGGCGCGGCCAGGCGGCGGAGGCCGTTGCGGTCAGCGGAGCGGCGCATGCGGGTGAGAAAGCGTGCCAGATACGGAAGCGGACCGCACGGTGGGGGTCGCCCCTGCAAGATATCCGCGGCGCATTGGCTGCGAACGGGCAGGGCTTTTACGACTTCGGCGCCTTTGTCAGACGGGAGCAAGGCAAGGGCGAGGCGTTCGCTGTGCTTCATCTCAAGGACGGCGATGCGGAGCGGTGGATCTGCTCGGACGTCCGAAAAATCGATGACCGCCGCTATGTGCGACTGGCCGCCGAGAAATATATCGGTTGGAGCGGGGTTCTGAAGGTTGCGGATATCAGCATTCAGACCACGGGCGATGACACCGCAGGGCTGCAGGCTGACGACTTTTCCCTGCGCGCGATCAAGAACCTGGCCCGCGGGCGCGCCTACGCCGCATCGGGCGAGACGGCGGGTCATCCTGCGCGTCTGGCTTTCGACGGGGACTTCACGACCCGGTGGCAGGGCGACGCGGCCAAAGGAAACTGGCTGGCGGTTGATTTCGGCCAAACAGTCACGTTCAATTGCTGTGTCCTTGGCGAAAGCGGGAAGGCGGTGCGGTCATTTGAAATCCAGTGCTGGGACGGAGCCTGGCACACGGTTTTCACGGGCACCAGCATCCGCACGCCGACGGACGAGATCTACTTCGACCCGGTGTCCGGGAGCCAAGCGCGCTTGGCTTTCACGGACGGCAAGGGCCTTCCCGCCATCAATGAGTTTGCAGTCTACACCTACGGCGGCGTTGCTCCGGAGCGGACGGTGAGAATTCCGCTGCCGCCCGCGGATCCGCAACAGCGCGGGACAAAGACGTTCGTCGGCGCGATCCGCTGGGACGGGTGGTGCGGCGACCAGAACCCTGTTGGGCTGGATCTTGAGCGTGTGTTCGGCCCCGAAAAATACCATTTCCGTTTGCCGTTCTATGCAGCCGTCCGAGGGCCCGGGCACGTGGAAATCCGCTGCACCAGCCAAGCGGTCATGGACCGCGAGATCGCGTTCGCCAAGGAGGCTGGGATCGACTACTGGGCCTTTGACTGGTATCCACCGGGTGTCGGGCTGGCGACGGCCAGAAAGCTGTACCTCGCGAGCGCGCACCGGGACGATGTCAAGTGGTGCGTGATCCTGGGCACCGGCGCGTTCGGAGACAGCGACCTGAAATGGCTGACGGATCAGTTCAAACAAGCCAATTACCAAAAAGTGCTCGGCAACCGCCCGCTCGTTTATGTGTTCGATGCGGGAAAGAAGTTCGCAGAACAGGTCAAATCGCTTCGGGCCGAGGCCGCCCGCGCCGGCGTCGCCACGCCGTTTGTCGTGTTCATGGGATGGAGCGCCGCCATCGCTGACGCCGCGGATGTATGCGGAGCGGACGCGCTGAGCGCTTATGTCAACCCCGTTGGGAAACGCAATGCGTTTGCGGCGAACATGGCCTACGAACGCAACCAGTGGCAATTGCTCCGCGAGACCGACAAGCAAGTGGTGCCGACGGTCACGACCGGCTGGGACACGCGGCCCTTCTTTGATAGCCCGGCTCCCTGGTACGCGGGCGCGACGGAAGGGAACTGGGTTGAAACGGCGAAACCCGAGGAGGTCGCCTCGCAGCTGCGGGAGGGCCTGGAGTTTGTCAAAAAATGTCCGGACGCAACCTTGGCGAACACGGTCTTGATCTATGCATGGAACGAGAACGCCGAAGGCGGCTGGATCATTCCCACGGCCTCCGAGTTGCAGACATCCGGGTATCCGCTCCGGCTGGATGCCATACGCAGCCTCCTCAAACCGGAATCCGTGAAAGGGTCCGGCTGGGCTGATGTTGGCAGATGAAGGCGGCGTCAATAAGTGAATTTGCGGGCTTAACACCGGTTTTCCGGGATAGGAAAGGAAGAGATGATGAAGTCAGAGAAGGCTAAGAATCGGACGTTAACGGTCGTCGCGGCGGCTCTGCTGTCGGGCGTTGCAGCATGCAGTTTTGCGCCGACGCCGGCGAACCCTGCGGCAGAGCAGGCTTGGCTGAAACAGGCAAAAGCACATGTGCTGACGCCGTTGTCCGACTGCGTCGCGCCCGCATGTGTTGTGCGCACGGAAGGGAACGTGACTGCTGCCGACGCGCTGCTGCGCGAAGATCGGAAGAGTTGCCGATTGACGTTTGAGAAGGGCGGCGCCAAGCCCGTTGTTGTTCTGGATTTCGGCAAGCAGAGCGTGGGCGGTTACGCGGTTTTCACGGTCACCGCAAAAAGCGGCCAGCCCGTCGTGCGCTTGGCCTACGCGAATCACCCCGACGGACTCTCTGAAACCGGAGACTTCACGCGCGAGACAAGCGCGCGCTATCTCGGCCCGACCTTCGACTTGCCCGTGCTGCCGGGCAACATCAACCGCCACGAGACCTACACGATTCCGCGCACGGGGCGTTTCATCTCACCGCTGCTCCAAGGGCAGGCGCGGTACATGCGCATACAGCTCGACACTCCGGACACCTCGGTGGACATCGATGCCGTGGCCATGGTGAACAGCGGCGTGTACGACCGCTCGCCGAACAACGGCTATTTCCTGTGCAGCGACGAGCGTGTCAACCGCCTCTGGTACATCAGCACATGGACGCTGCAGATCGCCTCGTTCCCGAACCACGACGCCTGGAAGACCGTCGACGGCTGGCTGCTGCCGCGCAAGCTGGAACAGGCCGACGATGTCGGCTTGAGTGTCGCGGGAGCTGAGTGGGGCGACGTGACGGTCGAGACAACGTTCGAGTTGCGGGCCAATCCGCAGTTTATCTCAGCGGCGGGCGTCGCTTTCCGCGCGCAGGATGTGCGCAACGCTTATCTGGCTGAGGTCGCGCTCGACGGCACATTCCGCCTGATCCTGCGCCGGAACGGCAAGGATGCGACGATCAGCCAGAAGCGGCTTGCTTCGCCGCTGACGGACGGCACGCGGTATAACCTGAAGATCGAGGCGCGCGGGCCGGTGCTGACCACGCGGCTCGACGGCGCAGTGATCGACGAGACGCGCGACGAGGCGTTTGCGACGGGGCGCGTGGGCTTTTACACGCCGAAAGAGAAGTGGCCGCTGTTCGATTTCATCCGTGTCAATGACGCCGCAGGAAAGGCGCTTCTTGCTGACGACTTTTCCGGCGATCTGTCGAAGTGGCAGTTCGCGCGAACCCTCTCGTATGTTGCGGACGGCGCCAAGCGCGACCGGCTGATCTGGTCCGGCGACCTCTATTTCGGCCAGCGGAGCGCCTACTACGCGTTCGCGAATCCGACGTACCTGCGCGACTCGCTCAAGATGCTGGCGTTCAACCAGACGCCGGAAGGCTACGTGCACGCCTCGCCTTACCCCGAGCGCAGCGTGCCGCCTGCGTTGGGAGAGTATGGGCCGTTCCCCTCCGACGAGTTCGCGGCGTGGCTGGTGCCGGTCGCGTGGGAACATCTGCTCTACACGGACGACACCGCGACGCTGCGGGAGATCTATCCCGCGATCAAGCGGCTGCTCGACTATGTGGACGCGCACATCGGCGCGAACGGACTGTTCGTGCAGCGCATCGAAACCTCCAAGCACGCGGGCAACCTCAACCCCGGCGACGTCCGCACGCGATCCTACATGAATATCCTGCTGTGGGGCGTGTACGCGGATGCCGCCTTGATCGCAGACCGGCTGGACTTGGCCGATGCTCGTGTTGACGCGCAGAAGAAAGCGGCAGCCATCAAGCGGGCTTTGTATGAAAATCTGTGGGATGAGGCGAACGGATGTTTCAAAGAGGCACTGGAGACGCCGCGCTTCGGGCCTGAAGCCAATGCGCTGGCGCTATCGCTGGGCCTCGTGACGCAGGCGCAGGCGCTGCGGATCGCGCCGCAGTTCAAGAAGATCGGACACGGTAAGTTCCAGAGTCTGGCGAGCCGGGGCGAGTTCGAATATGGATTTGCTCAGTCGGGCCTGCAGGCGATTTTCGACCACAACTGGGTGAAGCTGCTCGACGACGGATGGAAGGGCGCGGCCACGACCACGGAATGCATGGGGATGATGACCAGGGGCTGGGGCGACGAGTCGCACCCCGACACGGCGATTGCGGATCACTTCAGCGCGTACCTGCTGGGCGTGAAGCCGACGGCGCCGGGGTACAAGACCTTCAGCGTGAGGCCGCAGCCGACGCGCGAAGTGCGCTGGGCCAAGGGTATCGTTCCCACGCCGCACGGTTTGATCAAGGCGTCATGGGCGCTATCGGACGATATAATCAAGTTGGCTCTGACGGTGCCGAAGGGAACGTGCGCGGATATCCTGTTGCCGAAAGGCGGAAACCTGACCGTCAACGGTAAAGCAGAGAAGTGTCCGGAGCTGAAGGCGGGCGCATATCAGATCGAAGTGTGCGGCTTGCCTGCGGACGCGTGGGCTGATCCGACGGACAGGAAAGCGGTGTCAGAGAAAGAGCTGAAGCCCGTATCCACGGCGTCCAGTTCGCACGAGGCGGGCGGGTGGAGCTTGTCGAGCCTGTTTGCGCCTGCCGACGCTGCGGACAAGAAGGGATACAGCTCGGGGCCGTGCGCGACAGAGAAGGTGACCGAGTGGCTGGAGTTCGACTTGGGTGCGGAGACGACGCTCGCCAAGATCGTGTTGCAGCCCGGAGGCGGCACGATGGCGAGCGGCAAGCCGGGGTTCGGGTTCCCGCGCGACTTCGCGGTGCAGCTCGCGAAGCAGCCAGGAGCATTTACGACAGCCGCTACTTACACCGACTGCCCGGTGCCAGGCGAGGGCGGCCTGAGCGTGAGCCTTTACACGGTGATCGGCTTTCCTTCGGCGCGCTACGTGCGGATCGCGGTCACGCGGCTCGGAGAGCCTGGCCTCGGCGAGCTGGGTGTCCGCCGCCTGCAATTGTCTCGCGTGCGGCTGCTGCGGCCGTGAGGATCTTGCCCCGTCCGGGGTTCGCGGCCTTGCGTAAGGTGGTTGCGGGGGCGGTTGAATCTATGTTGGAGAACGTCGCAGCTTTTCTTGAGTCTTTGAGGAATCGCAAAGAAGGATGTTCGGGGTTCGGCATGAAGAATTCAGGCCTCAAAAGGCCATCACAGAAGCGGCAACTCTGGGCATGGAACAGGAGATGAAACGAAGGCTCAAGATGATATTCGCGACGGCTGCCATCGTGGGCTTAGCCGCCATCGTGGGTGCAGGTGCGTTGATTCAAGCGGCGGCAAAAGGACGAACCTGCTCCGATGTCTCCACGATCCCCTTCCGCCGGGTTGGCCTCGTGCTTGGTTGTTCGCAGCGGCTTTCCGCCGGCAGGACCAATCTCTTCTTCGCCTATCGCGTTGCCGCCGCCCGATCCGACGCCGATGGTGTTGATCTGGAGCGTCCGCCAGTACGGTGAATCGAGCGGATCCGCATCCGCCCTGCCAACCACAAAAAGCAGCGCCGCACAGAGCATCGTAGCGAACGGCATTCGGCGAGAGGCGGAGGTGATTTGAATGCAAAACATTGAAGAATATCATGCCCAATAGAGGTTAGAACCGCAAGGATGAAGGGCACGATTATGAGTACGGGGTGCATGCGCTCAACGTTGAACGATCAACGTCCATTTCTTGCTCAAATGGCCGGACCCATGAATATGGGGGATGACAGAACTCCGTCCGACGTTCTATGCTTAAGCTATGGTAAAAGATGAAAGGTGTTTTTTGGCCTTCAGCAGGCCAGTATCAGCCCTACGCTCTTTTATTGTCATGATCGCACCGGCACGCGCTGGTTCAAGAACGAGTCGTCCGAACCGAGCTATTCCTCGGGCAACAGTTTCGGCGGAAAACCAAACTGGGCCAGTCAATTCCAGCCTTACGACGGCAACCCTGGCACGTTACAGACCGCCGACTTCAATCCTTCCTTAAAAGCGAACAAAACCAGCACTGCGCCGGACCCTCACAAATGAAAGCGAGCACTCAAATGATTTTCGTCCGTCTTCGCACGAGCATCCCTATGGCTCTCAGTCTGATTATTTGTGCGACGGGACTGACCGTTCGTGCCACCGATTCCGCGTCGTCCAAACCGGACATCATCTTTTTGCTCGCCGACGACCTCGGTTATGCGGATGTGGGGTGGCATGGGAACGAGGTCAAGACGCCGGTGTTGGACAAGCTCGCAACGCGCGGCGCGAAGTTGGAACAGTTCTACGTCATGTCGGTCTGCACGCCCACGCGGGCGGCCTTCATGACTGGGCGCTACCCCATGCGCTACGGCTTGCAGATGAATGTCATCCGGCCCGCCTCCCAGTACGGTCTGCCGCTGGAGGAACGGACGCTGGCGCAAGCCTTGCGAGACGCCGGTTACTCGACGGCCATCTGTGGCAAATGGCATTTGGGCCACTTCGACAAGGCGTACTGGCCCAACCAGCGCGGCTTCGATCACTGGTACGGGCTGCTTCTGGGCATCGATTACTTTACCCACATTGGCTATGAGAAAGGCGGGACGCTCGACTGGTACCGCAACGGCGAACTCCAGCACGAGGAAGGCTACACGACGCATCTTCTGGCGCGCGAAGCGGTGGGCCTCATCAAGAGGCAGCCTAAAGGCAAGCCGCTGTTTCTGTATGTGCCGTTCAACGCTGTTCACGGGCCGGTACAATGTCCCGAGGAGTACGCGAAGCTCTACGCCGCAACGATGACTGGGACGCGCCAAATTCTCGCGGGCGCGGCGACGGCCATGGACGAGGCTTGCGGAAAAATACTCGATGCGCTCGATGAAACGGGCCGCCGCAAGAACGCGCTTATCGTTTTCTGTAGCGACAACGGCGGCCTTCCGCCCGGCAAGAATCTGCCGCTGCGCGGCTTCAAGAGCTCGCTCTATGAGGGCGGCATCCGTTCGGCGGGGCTGGTCGCGTGGGACGGTCACGTCAAGCCCGGTTCGGTCATAAACGAGCCTCTGCACATGGTGGACTGGTATCCGACGTTCCTGAAACTCGCCGGAGCATCGCTTGAGCAGAAGCTGCCGCTCGACGGCAAGGATATCTTGCCGGTGCTTACAGATGGCAAGCCGTCTCCTCACGAGGATATCCTGTTCAACACCACACCGAGGGACGGTGCGATCCGGATGGGCGACTTCAAACTTGTTATCAATGGGCAGGACCTTGTGACCGAGACGCGCGACACCGAAACAGGAGATCGCAAGAAGGTCAACCGGGCTGAGCTGGCCGCGCAACAGCGGCAGAATAGAAAGATAGAGTTGTTCAACCTGCGCGATGATCCGTATGAAACCAAGAATCTTGCCGAACAGATGCCTGAAAAGGTGCGAGAACTGCGCCAGCGCTATGTTCAATACGCCCAAGCTGCAGCGGAACCGCTCAACCTTGTGAGGAAACTGGGAGAAGAACGGTGACCGCGAAGGGTCGACTCCCTGAATTCAGCTTCCGGGCCGGGCTTTCTTTTTCGGTTGGCAGTGAACGGATTCTGCGGGAAACGCGCCAGTGGCATACGTCAGCATCGGGAATGAGGCGGGCGTTTGGTGGTTCAATTCACCCGGGGGCAAGCCCTTTCTTTGCGTTGCGCGGGGGCGGGCTGCAACTGTGGGAGGGCGGCATCCGCATGCTACTCTGCATTCAGTGGAAAGGCCACCTGCCCGCGGCATGACAACAGACGAACCGATCAGCTCGCTCACACAGAACTTTTCTGGAGGTCCGGTGCGGCGCGGTTCGCCGTGCGGAACGGCAACTGAGAACTCGTGAGGGCTCATGACGCCAAAGGAATGTTCGACTTGAGCAAGGACATCAGCGAAACTGTCGACCGCACAACGGAACGGAGTCTGTTTGCGCAAGAGGAAAAAGCCCGCTGGGACCGTTGGGGTGAGAGGAACATCGAGGTAAGGTTGAAGGATGTTTCGGAAAAGAAAGAGGGAACACCATGAATGTGCGACTTAATCGCAAGAGACTCATCGCTCTCGGAGTGAGTGCGATGACGATGGCATTTTCTGGCCTTGGGTTGGCGGATGAGCCCTGTGCAAAAGATTCCGGGAACAAGGCGATCCGCCGCCCCAACATCGTCATCATTTTGGCGGACGATTTGGGCGCTGAGACGCTCGGCTGCTACGGCGGCGCGGCCTACAAGGGGTTGGGCGCGGTGCGGACGCCGAACTTGGACGCATTGGCCAGGAACGGCATGCGTTTCACCTCATGTTTTTCCACGCCGGTCTGTTCGCCTGCGCGCTCGGAATTGCTCACAGGGAAATACAATTTCCGCACCGGATTCATTGACATCGCCGGACGTAACGGCGCGACGGAGCGCCTCGATCCGCAGGCGCATCCCACGCTGGCGGCGCAATTGAAAACCGTCGGCTATGTCACGGCAGTTGCGGGCAAATGGCATCTGGGCCCGCCCGAAAGCATGAAGGAGATTCCCGCGACGGCTGAGTCGGACACAGACTATCCGCATCCACGCGCGTGCGGGTTCGACCGGCAGTGCATTTTCGGGGGCGCGCATCTCGAGCTGTATGGAAAACCCACGTCGGATGACTATACCCCGGCCCGCCTACAGGGCTGGGTCATACGGTTTTTGGAAAGCCGCAAAGGCAAGACGGAGCCTTTCTTCCTCTATTATCCTTCGCCCATTCCGCATGATCCTCTCTTGCCTACACCGTTGAATTCGGAAGGTTCAAACGGCCCCAAAAAACGTGGCGATAAAGGAAACTTCCCTTATCTCATTGAATACCTCGACAAACAAGTTGGCGAAGTCCTGAAGAAACTGACGGAAGCGGGGCTGAGGGAAAATACGCTGGTCCTTTTTTCGGGCGACAATGGGACTTGGCGACCGATCACTACCGAAATGCGCGACGGTCGGAGTGTTTCCGGTGGAAAGGGGACTCTGCTTGATACGGGGGTCTGGGTGCCGTTGCTAGCCAGTTGGCCCGGAGTGATCAGGGAGGGGGCTGTGAGCAAGGAGTTAGTCGACTTCACCGATATTCTGCCCACATGCCTGGAACTGGCGGGAACGGCTTCGAAGCAAGCGATAGACGGCATTAGTTTCGCGCCGCAGCTCCAAGGCAAGTCTGGCAAGACGCGCGAGTGGGTCCACTCGTTGCAACTCGACAAATACTTTGTGCGCAATGCCCTTTGGAAGCTGCGTGAGAACGGAGCGTTATATGATGTGAGTGAGGCCCCCTATGCCGAGACGCTGGTGACCCCCGAAACAGACACACCCGAGTCGAAAGCCGTCCGCGTCCGCTTGCAAGCCGTGATGGACACGCTGCACCCCCGTTGACTTCGCGAAACTTCCTTCGGGTGTCGGGTGCGTCGAGCTCTTCCGGTTCACTGGCCAGTCGAACATGAAAGTCCGAGGCGAGGTGACCGTCATGCAACCTCTGAATCCGCATGTCGCCTGATGCATCTGAGGAGCGGCCCGTGGTGCCTCGCGCGGCATCCGTCGCACTTCGCCGGCGACCCAGCGACCGGCAAGGGAAGCGGCAACGAGGGGGTCGGCTCTGGACTTGGACAGGACTTCGCCCAAGCGCTCGTTGCACGTGAACCCCCACAGTAGTCTGATCGTCCTTGTACCGTGCGCTGTCGGCGGCTCTGGCTCGATTGTCTGATCGCGAAAATGTTAAATCAATAGTCGAGAATGTCATTTATTCGCGGCTGTTCCCTATCTATAATGTACAAGATAAAGGTAAAAGTATCATTGGCGGAACGGGGAGGGATATGGGATGACACCGAAAGAGCGCATCTTGGCGACCTTGAATCGCCAGTCAACAGATCGCACGCCGGTCGACCTGTGGCACACGCCGGAAATAGGCGCTGCCTTGCGGAAGCATTTCAACGTTTCTGCTGATATCGACGTGTACCGTGCGATGGGGCTCGACAAAATATTCTGGGTCTTCATGGATTACAAGACGGAGGTTGGCGAGCGTGCGGGTGGACAGTCTGGCGCGGGCGCGGAGTCGGGCGGGGACCGCACAATGTGGGGCGTGCCTCTCAAAGGCATCCAGACCGGCGATTCCTATTACGCCGAGTTCGGGGAGGCCCCTCTCAAAGCGTTCGACACAGCGGCCTCGCTGGAGGCTTACCCGTTCTGGCCGGATGTGGCGCGCTTCGATTATGAAGGCGCGGTGGCAAAGGCTGCGGAGGCGTCGAAGGATTTCGCGGTGATCGGGCCTTGGGTTTCCTTCTATGAGATCTACTGCCAGATGCGAGGGCTGGAGACTGCGATGATGGATCTCGCGCTGGAGCCGGACTACGTGGATGCCGTGCTCGATCGCATCGAGAGCATTCAGAGCGAGATGATGAAGCGGTTTTTCGCGCGTGCCGGCAAGACCCTCGATCTGGTGTTCATCAGCGACGACATAGCGGGTCAGACAAGCCTGATCATGTCGCCAGGCATGTGGAAGCGGCATCTGCAGCCACGGCTCAAGCGGTGGTGCGACCTGATCCACGCGCATGGCCTGAAGGTTTTCTATCACACCGACGGCGCGGCTCGCCCTTTGCTCAAACCGATTCTGGACTGCGGCGTCGACGTGCTGAACCCGATCCAACACGCCTGCCCCGGCATGGATATGGCAGAGCTCAAGAAAGAGTTCGGTGGCCGCGTGATCTTCCACGGCGGGGTGGACAATCAGAGCGTGTTGCCGTTCGGCACTCCGGAAATCGTGCGGGCCGAGACACGCGACTGTCTGGAGGCGCTCGGAGCGGGCGGGCAAGGGTACATCTGCTGCTCCTGCCACAACGTGCAGGCCGGCACGCCGCTTGAGAATGTTTTTGCGATGGTCGACACGGTGCAGAAGGGATGAAACGATGAGAATCAGGGAACGTTTGATAATGGGATGCGCCTTGCTGTCTGCGGCTTCATTGCACGCGGTCGAGCCGGACTTCCGGTCGGGCTATCTGTCGGTCGGACTCTCTCGCACAGCGCCGGCGTTCAGTGAGTTTGACGTGGACTCACTGGGCAAAGGCAAACTCGCCGACAATCCGGCGTTCGTGCGGGATGCGAATGCGGAGGGTCTGGTTTTCGAATCAAAAGGCAAAGGGGCGTTTACGTATTCCCGCGACGGAAAAGTTGTGTGGCTGGTCGACTGCGGCGCGAAAACGGTGACGCTGCGATCAGAGCATGAGAGTGGTCGGCCCGCCGGGCCGACCCTACCTTTTACGGTTATGTTCAATCAGAAGAAGAATCACGCCACGCTGTTGGGGCTCATGAGGCCCGGCGAGCGAAAGATGGCGTTGCCATGCGTGCTGCATCTGCCCGACCGGGGGACGCTGCGCATCACGAGCGACGTGCCGGGAGCGGCGCTCGACTACGACGCGGTTCGGCAGATCGAGGATACTCCGAACGTGAAGATCGCGTTTCCGGCGGCGACGGCTGAGCGCCCGAGCGTGCTGTACCGCTTGGAAGTGACGCAGATTTATCCGCAGATTGCTGGGGTCGAGGGCAACCCGCTCTACGACGGGTTCCGGCGCGACTTCTTGAATCTCTTTCAGGTGAACCCTCGCCTGCAGATGCTCGGCAATAACGCGTCCAGCGACCCGGTGGCGTTCACCGTCTACAAATACGCAGAGCTGGCGGCGGTCGCGCCGACGCTGGCGGATGGGCTGACTTGCCTCGATCTGGTGCGCATGACGCTCGACCGGTATCTGGCTGGCGCACTCGGATACGGACAAGTCGGCTATGGAATGACACCCACCGACGCGATCCTATGCAAGTGGGCCACGCCGTGGACTTCGACCGATTCGATGCCGTCGCTGGTGATCGCGGCCTGCCGCTACGTCGAGGCGTCGAAGGATCGGAGCTGGGCCGAAAAGAACTATGCTGGTGTGGCGGCTTGGGCGCGGCAGATGGTGGCCCGGGATACGGACGGTAACGGACTGATCGAATATCCGTCCACCGGCAACTACGGGGACCGGCCGCTGCGCGACCGGCGACCGGCGAACTGGTGGGACACGATCAACTTCGGGCACGAAGACGCCTACTCCAACGCGCTCATCTATCACGCCACGCGCCGGTTCGCGGCTCTGGCGCGTGAGCTGGGGCATGCCGACGACGCGGCGGATTTCGATCGGCGTGCGGACCGGCTGAAAGCCGCCTACGTGCCAGGGTTTCTCAATCCCAAGACGGGTGTCATTGCTGGCTGGCGCAGCGCAGATGGGCAGTTGCATGATTACTGGTTCACCTTCGTGAACGGCGCAGCGGTGGCCTATGGCCTTGTGGAGGGTACGCAGGCAAATGCGATTATGGACAAGCTGTTGGCCAAAATGAAGGAGGTTGGCTACACGCGCTTCGACTTGGGTTTGCCCGGCAATCTCGTGCCAGTCAGGAAGGGGGACTATGTGCATGAGAAGCAGCCGCCTGAGCGCTTCGGGGAACCGTTACTGGAGGATGGATCGGACGGGTTCCAGTATTACGAGAACGGCGGGGCCACGGGCTGTTTTTCGTATTTCTTGATCAGAGCGCTCTATACGCTGGGGCGGGTTGAAGACGCGCGCCGGATCTTCCATCCGATGCTGAAAGGGTATGCAGACGGCAATTTCCAGGGATTCGAAGCGAATGGCATGTCGCGTGATTGGAGGGATTGGAAGGGCGGCGGACATGGTTACGAAGGACTGCTGGTGGATAATTACTTTGCGCTTCTGGCGGTTTTCGACGACGTGAAGGCGGGGAAATGAAGATCCACTATCCAGTGAAGAAGGCGGGTCGGCGGCTGATGGGCCTGTGCAGCCTGTGGGCTGTGACGGGGATGTCGGATGAACCACAGGTGGACATCCGGCGTTTTGAGCCGGAGGCGAATGTCTGTCGCGCGGGACGTCCGGAACCGGTGGTGGCCGTGGTCGAAAACCTTGCTGAACGGGAGATCACGGTATGGGCGCAGATCAAGGTGCCTGATGGCGTCAAGGTTCTGCCGCCGGCTGGAGGTCCGACCCCCGTGTCGTCTGGCGGTCAGGTGGTTGTCCGGTGGCAGGTGGAGGCGGCCGCGGCGTGTGACGGGGTGTTGGCGCTGGAGGTCACCTTGGGCGGAAAGGCGGCCGCCTGTTCGACACTGCGGGTGCGGTTCCTTCCGGCGCTCGAGCGGCGCAAGGCGGGCGAGATTCCGCCGCCGGAGCCGGTTCGCACGGAGATGCTGATCGGCGCGCACCACTGTCCGCTCTGGGAGTCGGACAAGCCGGAGATGTGGGGCAACGTGCTCAAGCATCCCGAGCGCACTCCCGCGCTGGGCTTCTACTCGCAGGAGAACCCTGAGGTGTCCGACTGGGAGACCAAGTGGGCGGTGGAGCACGGCATCTCTTTCTTTGTGTACTGCTGGTACCGCACGCAACAAGGCTGCCCGGTGAAGACGCGCTTCAGCAGCGCGATCCACGAGGCGCTGTTCAAGTCGCGTTTCGTGGACCGTATGAAGTACACGATCATGTGGGAGAATCAATCGCGAGGTTCTGCAGGCGTGTCAGGCGAGAAGGATCTGTTCGAGAACCTGCTGCCCTTCTGGATCGAAAACTACTTCAAGCATCCGTCGTACCTCAAGGTCGACAACAAGCCCGTGCTCTTCGTCTACCGGCCCGAGTTTCTGGTGCAGGACCTCGGCAGCAAGGAGGCCGTGGCCCGCGCGTTCGATAAGATGCGGCAGGCGTGCAGGGACGCGGGATTCAGCGGTCTCACCATTCTCGGCGAATACCGCGGGGTGCAGCCTGCGCACCTGGGGCTGTTGAAGCAGCTCGGGCTCGACGCGACATTCGCCTACTGTTGGGGCATTCCGGGCAGCCCGACGCCCGAGCAGGCGATCGCGAAGCAGCTGGAGTCCATCCGCAAGACGCAGGAACTGGCCATCCTGCCGCAGGTGGTCACCGTGTCGCAGGCGTGGAGCGGCTGGCGCGACGAGGGGAGCATCTGGAAGATTCCGCCGGACGGGTTCGCGAGGCTGCTGCGTCAGACCAAAGACTTCACGGCAACGCTGCCCGAGGGCTCGCTGGGGCGGCGGATGCTGTTGCTGGACAACTGGAACGAGTGGGGCGAGGGCCATTACATCGCGCCTTACCGCGAGTACGGCTTCGGGTATCTCGATGCGGTGCGCGAGGTGTTTGCTCCTACGGCAGGGCCGCATGTCGATCTGCTGCCCGAAGACCTCGGGCTCGGACCGTACGACACGGCGATCCGGACGCGGATGAAGGAGAGGGAAAAGGCGCTCGAGCAGCCCCGGCTCCGCGTGACGAAGACAGGTGCCGATGAGAGAGGGCTCGTGGGCTGGTGGGCCTTTGACGAGACCGCGGGAGAGCCGGCGGCCTTCGACTACTCGGGCCAGAGGCGTGGCGGGCGGCTGATCGGCGCCGCGCGAGCGGCGGGTTTTGACGGCAGCGCGCTGGTCTGTACGGGCGGCTGCGTGATGGTCGAAAGTTGCGCGGCGTTTTCGGTGACGACGGGGTTGACGGTCACGTGCTGGGTGAAGACCGATCGGATGGGCCAGAGCCAGGCGTGGATCGTGAACCGGGTGTTGGCGGGCGGCGAGGCGACCGGTTTCCGCCTGGGCGTGATGAACGGCAGGCCCTGTTTCAACGTGCCTCAAACGGCGTGGAGCCATACGGTGTCCTCATCGAAGGCGCTGCCGACCGGGCGGTGGGTTCATCTGGCTGGAACATTCGACGGACAGAACCTGCGGGTTTATGTGGACGGTGAGGCGTGCGGCGCGCTGGCGCGCCCCGGCCCTGTCAAAAACAACGCATTCCCCCTTTGTCTGGGCGCCTACGCGCCGGATCACCCGGCGCACTTTACAGGGCTCTTGGACGAAGTGAAGCTTTACAGTCGGGCGATATCGCCAGAAGCGATCCGATTGCAGTCCGAACGGCGCCCGATGCCCTCGCTATGAGGTGTTTTGCAGAAAGCCTGCACAAAGCCATTTCGCTTGCATCGCCAAACCGAAAATGATTAATATTAACTATTTAGTTGGAGACTGAATTCTAATCAATGACGGTTATTTGCCTTTGACAGGAGAATAGTAAAATGAGCCTATGGAATGGTGTCTGCATTCGCAGGACAGTCGTGGTTTTGTCGGTTGCTCTTCTTGCGACGGCAACTGGTGTGCTCGCAGCGGATCAGGTCTGGAACGACGGAGGCCCGAACAACAACTGGAGCACCAACGAGGCGAACTGGGCGGGCGGAGCCGTGTGGACGAACGGCAACAGCGCGGTATTCGCCGGGGCGGGCGGGACGATCACGGGTGAAACGGTCGACGTTTCGGCCACGGTGACCGTGGTGAACGTGAGCTTTCAGACCAATGGATATGTGGTCGCGGATGCAGACGGCGACGGGACGTTCACGCTGGTGGGCGGCGGAAATGTGATCGCGGTTTCAAACGCGAGCGATACCGCCGTTATTGGTACTGCGATCGGCGGATGCGGCTTTACAAAAATGGGCAACGGCGTGTTGCAACTGGCGGGCGCGAACACCTTTACGGGTACGCTCACCGTTGCGCAGGGCACATTGCGGCTGAGCAAGTTCGCTTTTGCCGCTCTGGGTGCCACGGGCACGGGCAACGACACGGTCGTCTCCAATGGCGCGACCTTGGACTTGTGCGGTGCCTATACGGACGGCTATAACCGCGCCGAGAACCTTTATCTTTCAGGCACCGGTGTCAATGGCCAAGGTGCGCTGGTCAACACGGGTCGCGGCTTAATGAACTCCGGAATCAGCGGAATAACGACGCTGCTCGGCGACACAACGATCAATTGTCCGAACCGGATCGACTTCAGAAACACCGTGAACGGCAACAACTATACGCTGACGAAGAACGGCGCGTCTGAGCTGGCCGTCGGCGTGGCCGTGAACAACTGCAAGGTGATCATCAACAACGGCAACTACACCTACATGAACGCTCTGGCACTGGGCGGGGCCGATTACGACACCTACATGAACGGCGGAAATTTACGCTCATACGGCTCCTATAAGATGACGGAGCGGCTGTTTTGCAACGGGGGCATGTTCACGACGGCCGGGTCCACTCCAGATACGCTTTTCAACATCGCTGGCCGCGTCACGCTCAACAGCAACGTGACGGCCACCGTCGAAGGGGCGCTGGCGCTCGAATTGTCCGGCTATTTCGAAGGGGCCGGCGGAATCTCGCGTTCGGGCGGTTCTGGTTACGTGTATGTGACGGGCGATACGAACACGTATTCGGGGCCGACGATTATTCCCAGCGGCACTTCGCTGTGGGTCGGAAAAACGAACCTGTATGCGGGCGTGCTGGGCTACGGCGCGGTGACCAACGCGGGCACGCTGTATGCGTATTCGTCGCGGCTTTGCTACGGTCCGCTTGTGAATCAGGGCACGCTTTACTGCGGCACCGGCGTGGTGAGCATGGGCAGCGTGGCCAACAGCGGCAAACTGGTTCTCAGCGGTATTGGCGTGCTAGGCACCGGCAGCGTGGTGAACACCGGCAACATCTATTGCTATTCGGCGAGCCTTGGGGCCGGCGATGTGACGAATGCGGGTTCGCTGTATTTCGATGCGACCAATGCTGTGTGCGCTGTCACCAATGCGGTCTTCGGCGGGGGGACGACACTCCTTCGCTATGGCAGTTTGTTGACGCTTGGAAATTATTTCTCAAACGGGGTCATGCGCGTGGGCATGGGTACGCTGACCCTGACAAACGGCGCCACGGTAACAGCTGCTAACGGCATGACGGTGGCCGACCGGCAGTCGATGGGATATTCTGTCGATCCGACCAACGTGACGGCCGTCGTCAACATTCTTCCCGGAGCCTCGCTGACGACCGCCTTCCTTGAGGTCGGAGACGGAAGCACCGTGACGGGTGGCGGCATGACGGGAATTGTCAACCAGGTGGGTGGAACGGTTCGGACATTCGGTTGGACCGGGGCACCCGCAGGTAATCCCGGAGAATACGACGGCTTGCATTTCGGACATTATCCACTAGCCTACACAACATACAACATGATGGGCGGTACACTGACCATCGACAACGGATATCGGTTGGCGATCGCGATTGACGGAACGGGGTGGTTCCACCAGACGGGCGGTAACGTGTACGGGCAGTCTGTCGTCGTGAACGCGCGAGACGCCTCTCCCGGCGGCTATGGCCGCCTGACGCTGGAGGGTGGCGTTCTGAATGTCGGCAGCAATGGCATCACTGCCGGGGTCGGGGCGGCATATCTCGTGGAATACGGCGGCGCTGGCGGCATCGTCCGGGCGAGCACAAACTTTGCCTCGTCGTTGAATGCGACGCTGTCCGGGACGGGCGCGAGCGCGATCACGTTCGACACGACGAACTGGACGATCACGCTTTCAGGAAAGCTATCGGGAACCGGCGGGTTGAACAAGTCCGGATCGGGCACACTGGTGCTGTCAGGGACGAACACGTACGCGGGCGGGACGCGTATCTTGGCGGGTGCGCTGCAGCTTGCGCCGGGATGCGTGGGGCCGACGGGTACGGTTGCGTTCGCCGTCTCGACCAACGGCATCGCTGGCGTGCTGTCATCGACGGACAATCTGTCGCTGGCGGGACTGACCGTGGGGGTCGCGAACCCGGAGTTGCTGGACAAGCGCTACAGTTATACGATTGCGTCTTGGTCGGGGAGTCTAACGACACCGTTCGGGGCCTCTGCTTTGCCCGGTCCGTGGTATGTGTACTACGACTGGACGGGTAAGACGGTGCAACTCCGCGCCGCGGTCGGTACAGTGATTCAGATGCGGTAGAAAACAGGGTGGCATGGGCTCTTGCGCCCTTGCCGATAACGGGCGTCCCGCCCGTGCCACGACAGAGGAGACAGCTATGAACACACGGTTGGTTGGGATCGTTGCGGCGAGTATCGTATGGGCGGGCGTTGCACGGGCTGAAAACCAGGTCTGGAACGACGGAGGACCGAACAACAACTGGAGCACGAACGAGGCGAACTGGGGAGCAGGAGCTGTGTGGACGAACGGCAACAGCGCGATCTTCAGCGGGAACGGAGGCGTTTCGACAGGTGAAGTTGTCGACATCGCCGCTACTGTAACGGTGGCGAATGTGACCTTCCAGACCAACGGCTATGTGATCGCAGACGCTAACAAAGACGGTTCGCTGTCAGTGGCTGGCTCGCCGAGTGTGTTCACTGTGGTCAACGCGAGCGACACGGGGACGATGAGCGTTTCGATCGGCGGCAGCGGCGGCATCACGAAGGCCGGAAACGGGGTGCTGAGCCTTACGACCAATAGCGCCTACGCCGGAACGACGACCGTGAGCGCGGGCGTCCTGCGCTTGGCTCGCAATCAGCCGAATGCGCTCGGTCAGGTGGGCGGCGGCAACGATACCGTGGTTGCGTCTGGCGCGACATTGGATTTCAACGGGGCTTATGTGTCTTCGAGCCCTCAGGAGAAGTTTACGATTTCCGGCTCCGGCACGGACGGGAAGGGCGTTTTGATCAACAACGGCGCTGGCCACGTGAACGTCGGCATTGGTGCCGTGACGATGCTGGATGATGCGGTCATCGGCGGCTCCTCGCGCATCGATGCGTACACCATTTACGCGAACGGCCATACTCTGACCAAGACGGGGAGCGGGCAACTGTGCGTGCAGAATGTGGCCACGGGAACGATCGTGATCAGCTCCGGGCAATATACGCTGCTTGCCGACAACCGGGGATTGGGGGGCACGACGCCCGGCGACACGTATGTCTATGGGACGGCAAATTTGGATAGCTGGAACACGATGACCGTGAACGAGCGCGTTTTCTTCAATGGTGGCTATGTCACGCAGGGCAACCCGAACAACCAGCTGTTTACACTCGCGGGGTATATGACACTGAACAGCAATGTCACGTTCAACACGGGCTCGCCCACATCGGGCGTCGAAGTCGCGGGCTATATGGATGGCAACGGCGGGTTCACCCAGGCGGGCAACGGTTGGTGTTACATCACGGGAAACACGAACACGTTCTCCGGCCCCACCATTATCAACAGCGGCAAGCCCCTGTGGATCGGCAAGACAGTGGGCGGTACGGGCAGGCTGGGATCGGGTGCGGTCACGAACTATGGCACACTGTATGCGAACTCAGCTGTTTTGGGATCGGGCGAAGTGGTGAATAATGCTGGCGGGGTGCTTTACCTTAGCCCGGCCAATCTGAGCGCAGGTCGGATCGTCAACGCGGGGGGGACGGTGTACGGCACGTCGGTCGTGCAGACGGCTAGCAGCGTGGTCAACAGCGGCACGTGGCAGTGTTACTCGGGCTCCTTCGGGAGCAGCATTGTGACGAATGCGAACGGGGGTACGCTGAACCTCTACACCAATGTGCTCACCTATGGCCAGCTCGTCAACGGTGGCACGTTGAGTCTGTGGAAGACAATGGCACTGCCGGACCCGATCACCTTCACAGGGGGCTCCGTCTATGTCAACGACTTGACCAATTCGCTTTATATGACCGGCCCGATTACGGTCAACACGAGCGCCGCGTTCGGCGGCTCGACATCGTCCTTGATCGAGGTTAGCGGTAAGATTTCCGGGCCGGGTGGAATCATTCGCTCGGGCGATGGCCTATGTTACATCACGGGCGACGCCAACGACTTCACAGGCCCGGCGACGATCAACAGCGGCAGGTCGCTATGGTTGGGCAAGACGGTGGGTGGCACGGGAAGTCTTGGATCGGGCGCTGTCACGAACAACGGCACTCTGTATGCCAATTCGGCTGCATTGGGGACGGGTGAGGTGGTGAACAACAGCACGCTTTATCTCAATCCGGCCTCGCTGAACGCAGGCCGGATCGTCAACACGGGGGCAGGGACGGTGTATGGCACGTCGATCGTGCAGACGGTTAGCAGTGTGGTCAACAGCGGCACTTGGCAATGTTACTCGGGCTCTTTCGGGAGCAGCATTGTGACCAACGCAAGCGGGGGCACGCTGAACCTCTACACCAATGTGCTCACCTATGGCCAGTTCGTCAACAGCGGTACGCTGAACATCTTGAATCCGATGACCTTTACCGGTGCAATGACGGTTAACGGCGGAACGGTCAATTTCAGTGCCATGAGCAACACGCTTGTTCTGGCCGGACCACTGACGTTGAGCAGCAATTTCTCTCTGAATTCGGTGCAAACGTCAGTTGTTGAGCTCAGCGGCAAGATTTCCGGCCCGGGCGGCCTCACGCGGTCCGGTGACGGCCTGTGTTTCGTAACCGGCGACTCGAATGATTATACCGGGCCGACCACCGTCAACGCAGGCAAGTCGCTGTGGGTTGGTAAGCCGGCTGGCGAGGCGGCCGGACGTTTGGGATCCGGTGCGATCACGAACAACGGCGCTCTCTATTTCGACAGCGCCGGGGCTTACACAAACTTCAACGGCATCAACGGTTATGGAGTGACGGCCATCCGTTACGGCGGCCAAGTCATTGTCAGCGGCGGGGTTTCGTCGAACAGCGACTTCCATGTGGCGAACGGCTCGCTGACCCTGACCAACGGCGCGATTTTCAGCGCCTACAGCCAGTTGACGATCGCCAACCGGGCGGATGTCAAATACGTTGTCGCGCCAACCAACTGCCTGCTGCCGACGAATGTCTTTGCGACCGTTACTGTCAATAACGGGTGTGCGCTGATTGTAAAGTCGGTAACGTTCGGCAACGGCAACGACCTCCCTGGCGGCACAATGACGGGCATCCTGAACCAGGTGGGCGGCGTGGTGAGGACAACTGGCGCGGCTGCCGAGGATAACGGCGTCCGCCTCGGACATTACCCGCAGGCGAGAAGCTTCTACAACATGATGGGCGGCACACTGTTTGTGGAGGGCAATTGGGATTTGGGCTGCGCGACGGACGGCGAGGGGTGGTTCAACATGACGGGCGGCGAGGTGTTCACCAAGCGCGTGATGCTCAACGAGCGCGATTACGACGGAGGCTTCGGCCGGCTGACCGTGGCAGGCGGCACGCTGAACGTCGGCTCGCTGACGGGCTCGTCGATGGCGATCTCCAACAGCATCACGGCGGACTTATACGCACGCTATCTGGTCGAGTTCGGCGGCGCGGGCGGCGTGGTGCGGGCGGTTACGAACCTCTGGATTCCCGCCAGCGCGACACTCATCGGAACGGGCACGAACGCGATCACGTTCGATTCGCAGGCTTGGACGATCACGATGACCAACAAACTGTCCGGCACCGGCGGCTTAAACAAGGCCGGCTCGGGGACGCTGGTGCTGTCGGGGAACAACACCTATAGCGGCGGCACGGCGGTGAAGGAAGGCACGCTGGTGCCGGCGGGCCGTTTTGCCCTGCCGAACGGCGCGCTGACATTCGGTGTCGCCGCCAACGGCACCTGCGGCGTGCTGCACATGACAAACGACCTGTCGCTGACGGGGCTGTCCGTGGGGGTTGTGAACCCAGAACAGTTGGACAAAAATCAGAGTTATACTGTCATCACATACAGCGGAGCATTAAGCGGTTCGCTCGGTTCGGCCAGCCTGCCGAAGCCTTGGTATGTGTACTACGACTGGTCGGGCAATACCGTTCAGCTTCGTGCCGGGGCTGGCACGAAGATTTGGCTGAAATAGCATGGCATAGACAGGCCTGGGCGTCGCGCCCTTGCCGATCACGGGCTGACGCCTGTTCCACAACACAGGAGAGAATGATGAACACACGGTTGGCAGGGATCATTGCCGCGGGTGCGGTGATTGCGGGTGTGGTGTGGGCGGATACCCAAACGTGGAACGACAGCGGCCCGAGCAGCAACTGGAGCACCAACGAAACGAACTGGGGGGGCGGAGCCGTGTGGACGAACGGCAACAGCGCCGTCTTCACGGGGGGCGG
>Ga0073936_10000139_pt1 | contig 98148 bp, 96 predicted proteins | sample AliMusrvi5mmetaG_FD_87041 | JGI IMG/M metagenome (GOLD analysis project Ga0073936, IMG submission 87041) | Freshwater lake bacterial and archeal communities from Alinen Mustajarvi, Finland, to study Microbial Dark Matter (Phase II) - Alinen... | ecosystem: Environmental > Aquatic > Freshwater >... | reverse complement strand
GACTAAAGCCTAGCTTAACCATTTGGGCCGCTGCTTGTCGGACCTTTGGCATATGTGGATTTGTTGTATATGACATGTACATAGTTTACATAGATTCTGCGTCCAAGCTATTGAACCATTACGAAAGACTTGACAATGGAGAGGAAAGGTGTATAATTGTTGACGGTTCTTAAGTAACGAGTAAAATCAAACGAGGTAGGAAAGGAGTTTTAGATGAAGCGGGAAAAGTATCACGAGATTAGAGTGAGACTGAGTCAGCAATACGCGACAACACACGCAATTTGGAAAGGTAACCTGATTCAGGTTGGTAAACAAGTTTGCGGAGATCCGGTTTATGTCTGGGGTGTTTACTCTGTCGCCCTCGACAAATTGGTAATCCCTGTACGTTTCCATGACATCGAAACACTGATGCCAGGGCGCCTATATCGGGTCCGCTACGGTAATCTGTATGGGGTGTTCTCAATCCCGCGGCGTCAGCTTGTTGTACCAACTCGTCATCGTTGGGTAGAGATCAGCAAACGCCAGCTGATAATCACGCAGGAGGTCAAGATAGCAATAGCGATCCCCTAAGATCGCAGGCCCTGGACAAGAAAGATGAGGAGTGCCCCGCACGTCTCATACTATCTATGTGCGGGGCCTTTTCATATCTAAATTTCTCACACCGCCGTTCCAACCCTCACCAGGACTGCGATTTCAACAAATTGATTACAATTTAAGAAATCGGGAGCCACGACTTCGCTGGACTGCATTTTATATTCAATCACTCTGTTCTTGAATAAAATGGTAGCATCATTCCATATCCTCCGCATTTGACTTTTAATGTGTAATATGCTATACTAGAAATAGTTAGGCTCTTTTAATAAACATGCACTTCTCGGCAGTGATTTGACCGGAAAATTTTCTTGTTAAATCGCTACTGAGACAGTGGCCACCTAGGTAATTTGCCGGGTGAATCCTGAGACAGGAGTTAGTGTTATGAGTAAGATATCGTTGAGCAGTTCCGTATGTGACGTAATAGAAATGGTAAAGGACTGTTTACAACAGACCGAATCAGAATTCGGTCTTCACGGCGGATGGGGGCAAGTGGATATAGATACCAGCTTTGACCCATACTTCATTGGAAACGGGATCAACATGGAGTTACGCATCTTGTGTGGAAAGTTAAAACATCCATGGATCATCGCCACATGCAAAGGCACGGGGCAACGCCTTTGGCCAGAGCATACAGTTGAAATTTGCCTCCGCAAACGTCACAAAGAGGAATGGAGTGACAGTCCTAAATGGAAGTTCCGTTGCACAGACGACGAAGCACACAATAACAAAGTCCAGAGGATTGTGTAAACGACGGGCCCCATACGGGGATAGAGGGACCTCAAACCTCTGTCTATGTGTGGGGTCCTTTTATTTGCCTTTTTTATAGAAAGGAGTAAATTTATACTTAGGTTGGTCAAAAAATGGAGGAATAAACGTGAAGCACTGCCCTGACTGCGGACATGAGGAGAAAAATGGTGAGATCAGATCATGTCACAGGTGCAAACGCACCTTAGTGAAAGGCCCTCGTCCAAGGGATTTCATCCGAGTTGTGGCCGAACGGCCTCCGCACTCCGAACCCTGATGGGTGGAGGAATTCTTAAATAGTCGCCCCGTTGGGAAACGGGGCGATATTTTATTTATATTTCTCCTAAGCACAGAAGTTAATTATCCTGCACTCTTTAATACGTTATTCATTTACATATTTTATAATATCACTGTCGAACAATTTTAATGTTTATTAATATTTAATAATTTAATTTAAATAAAAAATATGGAAAATGAAAATAAATTAATACTAGAGCGAGTGGTAAACGCTCCGCGAGACTTGGTTTGGCAGGCTTGGACCGATCCAAAAATGCTGAAACAGTGGTGGGGGCCAAGAAACGTCACGATCCCAGAATGTGAAGTAGACCTAAGTATTCCCGGCAAATTTTATATTGTAATGGAAGCCGGCGAAGCCATGGGGACATACGAAGGAACAAGGTGGCCAATGCTAGCAAAATTTACAAAAATTGAACCAAATTCCAAACTTTATTATGACGCCCAAGCTTGGACTGATGGCCAGAAAAAAGAAGAAACAATGATTGATCAGACTACGGAAATAACATTGACGGATGAAGGTGGGAAGACCAAAGTACAAATTAAAGCTGTCATTCATAAAGCTGGGCCCGGGGCCAAGATGGCCGTCCAAGGAATGGAATACGGCTTTACGGAGCAATTAGACAAACTAGGCGATTTCTTAAACAATAAAAAATAGAGCTTTGTCCTTCTTAAAAAACTTACTGGCCAAGTGATAAATAGTATAGGTAATGAAAAATGCTGAGAAAACATCAATCGTATAGTGTAAATGTCCTAAAAGCACCAAGGTGCCAAAAAAGATAGAGGCTCCCAAGAAAATATAGCGCAATGTTTTTTGTTGCCAGAAAATTAAACACATTAAAAACGGAATACCAGTGTGATTAGAAAAAAATAAATCCCCGGTAAAGGTAAAATAACTAGCGATACCAGTAGTGTCTATGGGGATATGGGTGGTGAAAACGCCTATATGCGTCATGTTAATAAAAAGCGCACGAATAATAATTAGCAGCGCTAAACTCTTTAAAATAAAGGGGACTTTTCTTGGGCGGTAGATAAAAAGAAAAATTAAGAATAACCAAAAGATATTGAGGGTATAAACTAATATAGTATCAACATCAAAAACCCTGACATTGCTTAATATAATATCCGTCACTGGATTACTAGCCTTTTCCGTAGCATACATACCGGCAAAATAATTTATCACCAGACTGACAAAAAAGATTAATACTGAGACAAAAATAGACCCCAAGAAAGCCTTGTCCTTCAAAATCTCTTTGTAGGTGTTTAATGTTTTTTGCATAATAACGTAGCTTATTTTACTTCTTTTTTCTTCATTTGCAAAACCCGCCCTCTCATAAAGTGCGGGTTTTTATTAAACGTGCTGAAACACTGGCTGATGCACCAAGTTGATTTCTTCCTCATTCACTCTGCTTACGCCAGTTTTCCTAAATTCGTGAACTCCCATGTTAAAATATCCGCTCATAACTATCCGGCGCTCGATAAGACCTTCATCCTCAAGCTCCATCATGTTTATATAGAAGATACCGGAATCAATCAAACCAGACTTCTTAACCTGCATTTCCCTTCTGATAAGTAGACCAGCTTTCCAATCCTTATAGCTCATAATCTCCAAATACTCGTACTTATGAACCGACACGTATTTTCTCCTCAGGAACTTCCAAAGGAGCAGTAGGGCGGCCATGACCAAACAAACCAGACCAGCATAAGAGTGATCCATTTATTCCTCCAGTAGTTTCAACCAAAATCCAATCAGAGATTAACATATAACGCACGCTTGTCAAACAAAATCCTCCCCCGTATCCCCCATGAATAAGTTTTGATATACTTAAAAAATGGAAATTATAAAAGGTATTACCGAGAAAATTGATGGGAATATGCGGATAACCATACCTACCTGCGCCAAAAATCGTGAAATCTATTTCCATAGGATAGGATTAAACTCTGATAATTTATTTATTGCCAAGCTAATACACGGTAATAAAGTTATTATAATTGACCAAGAAAGTAAGCGAAGAATTATGCCGGACTGTGATGCTCTAATGACTGACCTGCCAAATATTATTTTAGGGGTCACGGCCGCTGATTGCCTACCAATATATTTCTGGAATAAGCAAAAAACGGTAATTGGAATTGCCCATGCGGGGTGGCGGGGCGTAAAAAGTGAAATCGTCACGGAAGTAATAAAAACATTTACTAAGAATTTTTCAGTTAAAACCGGAGATATTTTAGTAGAAATCGGCCCCCATATATTGGATTGTCATTTCGAAATTCAAGATGATTTAGTAAAAGTTTTCTCAGACTATTCAGAATCAGTACGACGGACTGAAGATAAAAAATATTTAAATTTACAGAGTATTGTGGAAAAACAATTGATTTCTGTTGATATAAATCAAAAAAATATTACAAAATCCACAGTTTGCACGTTTTGTGATAATAAATATTTTTCCTACCGCCGAGATAAACCGGAAATAACTGAGGCGATGCTGGCCTACATCGGATTAGAAGAAAAAACCTGATTTTATCAGTTAAATTAGCTCTTAATGTTATATTTAACTTGTCTTGATATGTTTATAGTGGAAGGACAAACAAGCTATAACAATAACCAACAGGAGGAAAAGCTGTGAGCGAGAAAAAAATCTTAGTCATCGCCGGCAATCAAGGTAAACAGGTGACAACTTTGGCGGAATCAGTCAAAGCTTGCCTGCTTGAGGTGGTAGAAAGACCATCTCACGATAAGACGGAATTGTTGATCGTGAATAGTGTTGAGGAAGGTGAAAAAATAATCTGCACTAACCATGTAAATACGATAATTTTCCCCACGAGTGCCTGGCTGGAAGATGCGCGAAAGCTAAAGATGCGTCTTCTTGAACAAAAAATACGCGCTCGCGTGATAGTTCTCGCAGCGACGCTCCCCGAGGAGGAAGTTCTTTTAATTGATATGGGCTGGCTTTTTCGGGATAATCTGCTCGAGACGATTATTACCAGACCAACCAGCTAAGACCTTGGTGTGACAGCAGAAAAGACCCCGACTAAAAAGTCCTGGGGTCTTTTCATTTAAGCTTTATTTACCTTATGACCACCAAATTTATTACGCATAGCGGAGATAAGTTTGCCAGTATATGAAGGTTTTAAACGGGAATCTGCCCGAACTTTTATGGCATTGGCGAGGCTGGGCATATCCGCTTCACTTAATAGTTTCTTCATCTCTTCTTCTGTCTCCCCTTTTGGCACCTCACCAGAAATAGCATCCAGATATCCATCCTCATTAAACGCTTCCGCGAGCCAACTCATAAGTTTACTTTCCACAATACTGCCGTGAGAATAAACCTTGGCCACTTCTTTCAAATTAACATTCAGTGGTGAATTTTTTATTGCTTCAAAACCTTCACCTAGGGCGGACATCATTCCATACTCAATCCCATTGTGTACCATCTTCACATAGTGACCAGCGCCAGAGCCACCTAAATAGGCAAAACCATCCGGAATTGCTAAATCTTTATAAATATCCTGAAGATAATCAAAGCTAGTTTTGTCTCCACCAATCATCAAGCACGCGCCATTTCTAGCTCCGCCCATACCACCAGAAGTACCACAGTCCATATAACTGATTCCAATACTTTTTAAATTCTCATATCTCTTTTGCGAATCTTTATAATAAGAATTACCGCCATCCACCACAATATCCCCTTCCTTCAAAAGTGGAGTTAGCTCAGCCAAGACCGCGTCCAAAGCCTCCCCAGCATTTACCATCAACCATATTACTTTTTTCTCCGGTAAAAGTTTTACTAATTCAGAAATAGAGGCCGCCCCTACCGCCCCCGCCTTCACCGGCTCTACCATCTTTTCCTGTGTTCGGTTATAAACCACGACTTCATATTTATGATCCAATAAATTAAAAACCATATTAGAGCCCATTCGTCCCAGGCCGATGAAACCAATCCTAAAAGTACTGAATTTTTTTGAAGTGTTTAACTTTTCCATATTAAATTATTTTTCTTATTCCAATCTTGAAGCTCTTTTGGACCAGAGCTACCAACTGGATACTTATAAACTATTAAATTTTTACGATCAATTTTATCTACAATTTTCCAAGCGAGCTCTACCTCATCATTACGGACAAACAAGGCCCGCTCACCTAAAACCGCCTGCTCCAAAAGCACCTCATAGGCTTCTGGTGTATTTACCCCATGTTCACAGTGATGACAATAATCCATATCCACGGTTTCCACCTCAAAACCCTTGCGAAGAGATTTAGAATTTATCTCAAAAGAAAAACCCTCGTTAGGCTCTATACGGATAGTCAAATAGTTACTGTCAGAAGGACAGGTTTTGGCCAATAAACAATCTACCGTCTTGAATTTAATATGGATAACCGTTTCTTTTTTATTTAAATTTTTTCCCGCTCGGACAAAAAATGGCACTCCCTTCCACCTCTTATTTTTTACCTCTAATTTAGCAGTAAAAAATGTTTCCGTTTGAGAGCTTGGCTTCACTCCTTTTTCCGCTTCATATCCTTCATACTGCCCCAAAAAAATATCCACCACCTTGGTATCTTTTAAAACTCGAACTTTCTCGTCGCGTAAATATTCACCAGAAATAAATTTTGGTGATTCCATGGCCACCAAAGAAAGCATTTGCAAAATATGATTTTGAAGCATATCCTTGACCGCGCCATATTTATCAAAATAATTCCCCCGATTTTTTATGCCAAAGTTCTCATCACAAATAATTTGCACGGAATCAATGTGCTTATTATTCCATAATGGCTCCAAAATCCTATTGGTAAACCGAAGTAAGGCGATATTCCCCACCAACTCCTTGCCCAAATAATGATCAACCCGGTAAACATTTTCCTCCAAAAAGACCTTGTCTATTGTTTTATTAATTTTCTTGGCAGACTCCAAACTATCTCCAAATGGTTTTTCATATAAAACCCTCTCCCACTTATCATCCATAGTGTTTACCAAGCCCACCTTGGCTAAATTAATAGTCGCAGCTTCAAAATGCTCCGGTAAAGTAGCCAGATAAAATAATTTATTACCTGACAAATTATTTTGCGCTTCTATTTCCTTAATTTTAGTTTTCAAAGCTTCAAAGTCAGCTAGGTTTTCAAAATCTAATCTTTGATAATAAGAAGCCTGGCAGAGTTTACTCCAAACTGTCTCGTCCACATCTTTAATATTTCTCCTAGCTTCATCTAAGATGGATTGAATGGTTACCTCAGAACGAGCCACTCCAATAAGGGCCATCTTGGAAAAGGTATCAAGTTTTAATATTTTATAAATAGCCGGAATCAGCTTTAGTTTAGCCAAATCCCCGGTTGCTCCCATAATAACGATTGTAAAATTCATTTAGCTATTATACCACTAAAATTATTTATGCTATAATAAACGACATGAATGAGTCCTTAAAGTGGAGCGCGCCAGAGTATAATCATTACCAAAGAAGTACGGATTGGTTTTGGGCAGTGGGAATCATCACCATCTGTATTGCCGCCTTAGCGTTCTTTTTTAATAATGCCTTATTTGGTGTCCTCATTCTCCTTTCCGCGGGAATTTTAATTTTCTACGCTATTCGTGTTCCACAAGAAGTCGAATATGAGATAAATACCCGGGGAATTATAGTTGGCAAAGAACTACATCCATATCTGACTATTGATTCTTTTTGGATTGAAACTAGAGGAGCCGGTGAGCCTAAAATAATATTGAAGTCTAAAAAGGCCATCATGCCTTACATAATAATACCAGTGCACAATGACAGTGCAGATGAGGTGGCAGCTGTTCTCCGTGAATTTCTAGAGGAAAAAGAAATGCAGGAGCCCGCCTCTCATAAAGTGATGGAATATTTAGGTTTTTAGTTTATTCCCCCCTTCATTCCCATGATTCAAAAAACAAACCAAGGTTTCACTTTAGTAGAATTATTGGTAGTAATTTCTATTATCAGTTTACTCTCTTCTATTGTACTCTCTTCTCTATCCTCCGCTCGGTTAAAGGCTAGGGATTCTGTAAAAATTCAGACGAGGGAAGAAGTTAAAAAAGCCCTAAACTTATTTTTTTCGGATAAAGGTTATTATCCAGAAAATGCTGGCTCTCTCATTCCAAATTATATTTCTGCGATAGGCCTAAATTTAGTAGAATATTATGGTTTACCTATGTATTGTAGCGAGGGATTTTGTACTGACTATCATATTAATGTAAACCTAGAAAACCGTAATGACCCCTCTGTTATAAGTGATACTTATTACTATAAAGTCACTGGTGATGGCCGTTCAATATATGGGAGCCCAAATGGCGATTATACATATGGTGGTTACTATCTTAATGGTCAGCCTACTTTTATTCATAATGACGGCCTAACAACTTGGATATTATGGTTTGGTGGTGCACAACAATGGATACTCAGCTCGCTGGCAGGTATGAGTAATTGGAGCACCACCTGGGTATCTACAGCGCCAGACTGGCAAGACAAAAATACAAGAACGGGCATTTATGTACCAATTAATGGTGTTACAGGCACAGTAACTATTTCTAATATTTAAGTTATTATAACCTATTACTCATGATCAAAAAAACAGATAAAGGTTTCACTTTAGTAGAATTATTGGTAGTAATTTCTATTATCAGTTTGCTTTCTTCCGTTATTCTCTCTTCTCTGTCCTCAGCTCGCTCAAAAGCCAGGGATTCAATTAAAATCCAGGCGATGGAGGAATACAAAAAAGCCTTAAATTTATTTTTCTCTGATAAAGGTTATTATCCGGGGAGCCTTGATTCACTTGTCCCAACATATATTTCCGAAATAAGGCCGGATTTAGTAAATTACATAGGACGTAATAATATTACATATGTACAAGCTGATGAGGGGGGCACTTGTGGTGACCAATGCCCCAGCTATCGGATTAATGTCAAACTAGAAGATGGTAGCATCTCTACCCCACCAAGTGATGTTTATGATTATAAAGTCACCGGCAATGGTACCTCGATTTATGGTAGTCCAAATGGTAATTATGTTTATGGCGGACCGATACCATTTAATAATGGGGCTAGAGCTGAAAGAGTATCTTATTTTATTTATAATAACGGCACAATAACTTGGTCGCTGTGGAGTAATGGTAGACAATGGTTTCTTGGTCCGTTATCTACTATAGGTTATGGAGATAACACTTGGACAAATGGGACTTGGAATTATCTAGTGACACCTAATATCTATACGCCACTTGATGGTGTTTCCGGCACGGTCACTATTTCCGCTCCGTAATTATTTCAGTTATAATGAAGACTAAACTTCTGATCCAGCCCCCTTCATCCTTATGAATAAAAAAACAAACAAAGGCTTTACTTTAGTAGAATTATTGGTGGTAATTTCTATTATCAGCTTACTCTCTTCTATTGTACTCTCTTCTCTATCCTCCGCTCGGTTAAAGGCTAGGGATTCTGTAAAAATTCAGACGAGGGAAGAAGTTAAAAAAGCCTTAAATTTATTTTTTTCTGATAAAGGTTATTACCCAACAAACTCTAGCGAGCTTGTTCCAACATATATTTCCATGATAAACCCTAACTCTATAGGGTATCGAGGGGTCAACTGCGATAATAACCAATGCCGTGATTATGTTATCTGGGTTAACTTAGAAGATCCTAATAATCCCCATGGTAGTGGCAACAATCCGGTTTACGATTACATCGCGACTGGTGGTAATTCTAGTCTTGGAAGTCCAGCTGGTGGTTACATAGACAGCGGCAAGGTATTTCCTGAGTATACCCAAAATCACTACTATACTTATTACAACGGGCAAACAACTTGGGCGCTACTCAATAACGGCGTAACTTGGTTTGTCATTCCAGAATCAGAATTTCGTACAGGCCCCTTCACGGCCCAATGGGCAGGAGGAAGTTATATAATTGGTGATTATACTCCATATTATGGCGCTGGCACTTCTGGTACTTCACATAGTGGGACGATCACTATTTCCGCTCCTTAGTTTTTGTGCCCCTGGCAGGAATCGAACCTGCATTTCTCCCTTCGCAGGGGAGTGTCCTATCCATTGAACGACAAGAGCAATTCAAAAACATTAACACAAAAAATAGTAAATTAGAAGCTTAAAACAAAAACCACCCTCGCGGATGGTTTTTAATTTATTTTACGGCTTGAGCTTTAGCTAACATCTTGGCTAATCTGGATTTCTTTCTGGAAGCGGTATTTTTATGAATTAAATTAGTCTTGCAAGCTTTATCAATGGCTTTGAAAGCGGTTGGTAACAAGGCCTCGGCTTCTTTAACTTTCTTGGCAACAATTAATTTCTTAACCTTTTTAACGGTATCAGAAACAACGTCCCTTCTCTTGGCGTTAAAAACGGCTTTGTGCTTTGAAGCTCTTAAGGCTTTTTTAGCTGATGATGTTATAGGCATGGAAAGAGATTAACATAAGGTGGAGTAAAATGCAACAAAAAGGGTGGCGTGCTATAATTAACCCATGATCTCCCAATTAACCGGCACCATAACCTTTAAAACGGACAAATTTTTAATCATTGACGTTAATGGCGTCGGTTATAAGGTATACGGCACCACCGAGCTTGTCAGTAAAACAAAGGAAAATGATAAGGCTAAAATCTGGACATATTTAGCGGTGCGGGAGAACGCTATGGACCTATATGGTTTTGCCAGTAAAGAAGAATTAGATTTTTTTGAACTTCTCAATACCATCTCTGGCATCGGCCCAAAAACCGCCATTGGAATATTAAATGTCACCAATGTCCCCTCTTTAAGAAAGGCGGTGTCCACTGGGGAAACAGCTCACCTAACAAAAGTATCCGGCCTCGGTAAAAAAATGGCGGATAAAATTGTCCTGGAATTAAAAGGCAAACTTGGTAGTTATGAAGAAATAAACCTTGGACTAAAAGAAGAAATAGACGCGTTAGAGGCCTTAAAATCTCTTGGTTATTCCCATAAAGAAAGCCGTGAAGCTCTGCAAGATATTGATAAAACAATCACTAGTACCAGCGGCCGAGTTAAAGCAGCACTAAAACATTTAGGGAAGTAGCAGTTTAAAATCAAACAATCTTCATTTAAACCTTTTTTAGCTCCTCCCTCACCACAGTCCTGTCATCCCATGGAATAGACTTCCCATTTATAATCATAGATTGCTCCGCTCCTTTACCAGTAATCAAAACCACATCCCCCTCTTTAGCCAAAGATAAAGCCTTGCGGATAGATTCCCGCCTGTCTTCTATTGTAAATAAATTCTGCCCGCGGACCTTACCGTTTTTTTCCGCCACAATAGCAATGTCTTCAATAATTTGTTTTGGATCGTCATCATAAGGATCCACATTAGTTACCAGAACATAATCCGCCAATTTACCAGCTAACTCACCCATTATTGCTCTTTTGGCCTTATCTCTTCCACCACCCTCCGCTCCAAGTAAAATAATAGTTTTCCCGCCGGGTTTTTTTGTATGATTGGCTGTATTTAAAACATTGGTAATACTTTCCTTTTCATGGGCGTAATCCACCAATACCAAGAATTTTTGCCCTTCCTCTATTTTTTCCATCCGTCCAGGGATCAGATGTAGATTTGCTAGACCGGTAGAAATATTCATATCAGAAACTCCGACTTCTTTGGCAAGAATAATAGCAGGTAAGGCATTATAAACATTAAAAGCCCCTAAAATACCAAGGTTATATTCCTTATTGTTTAAGGAAAATACTACTCCATCATTTTTCTCTCTAATGTTTTTAGCCTGATAGTCAGCAGTATTAATGATACCAAAAGATATTTTTTTATCGGCAGAAAAATTCCTAAAATAATCAACGTGTTCACTGTCATTATTCACAATAAAAGTCTTTTCTATTTTTTTACCATTTATTTCCTTATATGTGCTTGTTAAATTTTTAAAGAGTAAACCTTTTGTTTCTTTGTATTTTTCAAAACTGCCACCGTGTGAAGGTAAATGCTCCGGTGTTAGATTAGTAAAGATGGCTGTATCAAATATAATAGCAGTATTTCTCTTTTGTTTTATCCCCTCAGAAGTCACCTCGACTAAACAATATTGGCAGCCAGCCTTAACCATTTGCGCCATCAAACTTTGTATGACAAAGCGTCCGGGCATGGTCATATGGTATTTGTTTAAAACTTCTTCCTGCCCAATTTTAATATTGGCGGTACTGATCAGACCTGTTTTGATACCGCCCGCATTTAAACAAGCCCAAATATAATTTATAGCCGATGTCTTGCCTTTGGTGCCGGTCACACCTATTACAATCATTTTTTTGCTTGGGAAGCTATAAATGATGGCCCCAGCTAAAGCAATTAAATAATAATAAAATTCAAAGATAAAGAATGGCACAAGTTTTTTTAAAAATTTTTTCATTTGATTAATTTCCTTAAATTATACACTAAATACCAAAAAGGTTGCCAGATAATGTCATAAAAATCTTGATGAGTGACCAAATAACCACCATATTTGATCTTATAATCCGTTAAACCGGCCCAATTATTTTTTACAGTCTCCTTATCTGTATTCACACCTCCAAAATTATATTCTTCGCAACCCTGCCTTTTAGCTTCTAAGATAGATTCCCATTGAGCCAGATAGGCTGGCATTAAATTCCGGTGTTCTCCACCCGAACCGCTAAAAACATAGTTTGCCACTCCGGCAAATACCACAATAAGATCAATGACCAATATTTCTTCCTTGAAATACGCTACAGCAAGAAATCCCCCTTTATTGTTTGTGTCCAAATTAGAAAAAATATTTTTATAATATTCTTCTTTATGTAAAGTAAAATTATTTCTTTTAGCGGTGATTTGCATTAGTTTATAAAAGTCAGGAAAATAAGCAGGAAAATTTTCTTTTATTATCTTTATCTGGACACCCTTTTTCTCCGCTGTCCTGATAGAGTAACGAGTATTTTTATGCATATCATCCAAAAGTTCCGCTTCACTTTTTTTAATGTTCAAAAACCATTCCTGCCTAGGCTGAAAATTTGATCCTTTTTGCAGAAACCTTGGCACTCTATAAAAAAGTTCCTTAGCATGGCTTAATACTTGTTCATCTTTAATCTCTGGAAAAAAATCTAATCTGATATAAACAACATCTTTTTCCTTTATTTGGTTCAAACTTTCACGTAAAAAATCCAGTAATTCCGCCGAGTATTCCTTAATTACCGGTCCATAAGGAATGTAGTAGTAACTTTTACCAAAAATAAGCGGAAATTTTATTAACTGAAAAAAGGCCTCTGCCCTCCCGTCTCTTTCAATAATAAATTGGTGAACCACTCTTTTTGACTGCCAGCCGGCGTAAATATCACTTTGGGTAAAAGGCGCTTTTAAATCCGCCAAAAATGGCTCTATTTCAAGGTTATTTTTTACTTCGCGAAAACTATACATCTTAAACGTATTCTATTATCTTTTTCACTTTAATACAACAAAGATCTTTCATTGCTCAACGCACTTTACATTTTAGTATTTTAACCATACATTTACATCATGCCTGAATTACCAGAAGTAGAAACCATAAAAAGAGAGCTTGCTAAAGTCCTCCAGGACAAAATTATTTCTGGAGTAGAAATTTTATGGCCCAAAACAGTTTCCCCAGTTACGGAAATTAAATTTAAAGAAATAATTACCGGTAGAAAAATAATCGGCTTGGAGCGCCGGGCTAAAATGCTTTTTGTGCATTTGAATAATAAAATCAGTCTAGTTATTCACTTAAAAATGACCGGTCAGCTTATTTTTGCCCCCCATCAGAAAAGCAAACAGCTAAAACCTAGTAAGATAATTTCTGGTGGCCATCCCACCCATGATATCCAAACCCCTGGCCGGCACACGCGTTTGATTTTTAGCTTCAAAGATGGCGCCAAGCTTTATTTTAATGATTTACGTAAATTTGGCTGGGTGAGAATATTAGATGAAAAATTAAGGAAATACATTGATACAGAAATCGGTCCAGAGCCACTTTCCCCCAAGTTCACCATGGTGTACTTCAAAAAAGTATTTGGAAAATATCCAAACCAAACAGTGAAACAAATTTTGTTGGATCAAAAACTTATTGCGGGAATTGGAAATATTTATGCCGATGAAAGCGCGTTCCTCGCAAAAGTGTTGCCGATGCGAAAGGTAAATACCTTAACGGAAAAAGAAATAGCAAATTTACACAAAAGTATCGTCTCTGTTTTAAAATTATCTATCCAGAAAAAAGGTACATCATCGAGAAATTACTTACGCAGTAACGGTCAAAAGGGTGGCTTTGTCCCCTATCTAAACGTTTATGGACGAGAAGGTGAAAAGTGTAAACGCTGTGACACCCTCATCCTGAAAATCAAACACGCCGGTCGTGGCACTCATTATTGCCCGGGGTGTCAGAGATAAATGGCGGTTTCCGTAAAAACTATTCAAATTGGTGGATTTAAATTTTCTTCCGCAAAATACAGTACTAACCGGAGCACGGATATTTTTTTGCTAAAAAATTCCTCGTGCTCGCGCCAGCCGCGCTCCCAAGCCTCCTCTAGCACTGTATTCTTGCTTCATAAAATTTTAAACATATTAAAAGTCACTATAGGTAACATGGTTAGGTTTCCGCCAGAAACATTAAAATTTTTTGAGTCTGGTTTTGAGACCGGTCCTGTTGCTTATATGGCCGGTCAAAAGACGCGAGGACCAAAAAATTTGAACTGTTTCTGGCGGAAACCGCTTTACCTTAAACGTTTAAAATCCTAAATAGTGCCACACCAAAAGAAACGGATACATTTAGTGATTCTTTTTGGCCACGCATCGGAATCTCAGCCACCACGTCAGCTAGTTTTAAAATATTTTTAGCCACCCCCTTCACCTCCGCCCCCATCACAAAAACTGCTTTATTTTTTACTTTTACTTTTTTATAATCCACAGAGTTTTCAGCCTGCTCCACCGCAATTATTTGATAACCGTCTTTTTTTAATTTCTTAATAACCGCCAAAACATTAGCCTCATGCTTCCAGACTACGCTTTTTTCTGCTCCCAATGACACTTTGGCAATATCCTTTCTCTCCCGCCCAAACCGGTCTACCGGTGCCGGTGTGGTGCCCCCTAAGATAATCTGATCGACCCCAAGGGCATCCGCCGTGCGAAAAATAGAGCCCACATTAAAGGTGCTTCTTATATTATCTAAAACCACAATTACTTCCCTACTTCTCATCACCTCATCCTACTATTATTTAATATAAAATCAACCAATATGCTATAATATACCTATGCAAACCTTTAACATCTTTCCACAATTATTCACTTATACATTAATAGCACCGTTTATTTTACGGCTAGTTTTGGGTTTCATTTTCCTTAATCTCGGCTCTCTTAAACTGAGTAAGGAAAGAAGTGGTTGGATAGCCTCTCTAAATATTTTAGGGATCAGACCAACCGGATTTTTCACCGGCCTTTTGGGAATTATAGAAATAATTGGTGGTTTGCTTTTAATCGCCGGCGTTTACACCCAACTCACAGCCCTAGTTTTAGGAGTAATTGCCCTCTGCGAATTACTTATTGAATATAAAGAAGAATCAATTCTAAAAAGAGATATGGTTTTTTACCTTCTTCTCACCGCCATCTGCGCCTCCCTCCTCCTCACCGGCGCCGGCCTTTTTGCAGTAGATGTACCGTTATTATAATTACAAAAATATTTAGCAGGTTTTAAATTGGACATTTGGGCCTTATTTTGTTATATTTTTCCCATCCCGCCCATAGCTCAGCTGGTAGAGCAGCTCCCTTTTAAGGAGAAGGTCGTTGGTTCGACTCCAACTGGGCGGACATTGTTATAACTCCAAGATAAATTTTTCCAGAGCGATGGAGAAATCCAGATGGCCGCGGTGGGCCTCATGATACATAGCAAAAAGTTTAGCGGACATATCTTTCAATTTTTTCTCCGCCTCCTCCGTATTTTTTCCATAATTCTTAGCATAAGCTTTAGCCTTACTATAAACAAACGGGTTAAGCCCCGCTTCACCGGCATCTTTACATTTCAAGGCACCAAGCATGGCTTTTACCTGCCAAAATAGTATTCCATGCACCTCTTCACTGGGCACTTCCTCCTGCAAAGCATCCTGATACAAAGTCCATAAGCCCTTTTTGTCCCTGGCGCCTAGCGCATCCGTGAATTCAAAAAAGTCTATCTTCTCCCCTTTTAAAGCCAGCGCCTCTTTTTTATTTAATTTTCTTTCTGGTAATTTAAATTCTTCAATTTTTTGCGCATACTTGGTAAATTTTTCTAATTCTTTTTTATTTAATTTTTCTTCCAAAAACACAAAAAAGTTTGGTGACTCACTTATCTCTTTTATTTTTTTAATAATTACTTCTCCAATATCCGTATCATCAAAAAGCGAATCCGCCACAACTACCGAGCCAGAATAAAACAAGCCCTGACTAGCTATCAGCTCATCCAATTTATTCTCAGAAAAATTATCAATAGTTAATTTAAAATATTCAGCACTCGCATGCTTTTTCTGCGCTGCTTCCACCGCCTTATGCGCCATTCCCCGCGCCTTTATTTTATCTGTCCCATAAAAAAGATAAATCATAATTTTATTTCTCCATCTCACCCCAATTATACCCCACCTTATATTCTACTTTACAGACAACACCTTTGGTTTTTTCCAAGTCCACCACATTTTCCATAATGGCTTTTATTTTAGGGGCAATTTCCGCCACCAAACTAGCCGGCATTTCATAAACCAATTCATCATGTACTTGTAATAGTAAATTTACGTCACTCTTTCCCTTCCCCTCCTTAGTTAAGGAGGGGCTAGGGGCGGTTGTGTTGAGGTATTCATCCACTTTTATCATCGCCAATTTTACAATATCTGCTCCCGTACCCTGAATAGGCGCATTAATAGCCATCCGCTCGGCCATCGCTCGAATAAACGGGATCTTAGACTTAATGCCGTCAAAGTAACGGCGGCGACCAAACAAGGTTTCCGTATAGCCGGTGCGCACTGTGTCTGATTTTACCGCATCCAGATACGAGGCCAAACCGCTAAACTTGGCAAAATAATCATCATAAAACTTCTGCGCTTCTTTCCTATCTGTCCCCAAACTAACTTTCAAGGCGCTCACGCCCATGCCATACATAATGCCAAAATTAATCACCTTGGCGCGGCGGCGCATTTCCTTGTCCACTTTATCAAAAGGCACGCCAAACACTTCTGACGCCACGGCGGTATGTACATCTTCATTTTTCCTAAAAATCTCCAGTAATTTTTTATCGCCAGATAAAAACGCAGCAATCCTTATTTCCATCTGTGAATAATCAAAAGCGACTAATTTATTTCCCTTATCCGCTTTAAAAGCTTTCCTCACCTCCACACCCAAATCACTTTTGTTAGGAATATTTTGCAAGTTTGGATCCTGAGAAGACATACGCCCCGTAGTGGTACCGGTCTGTAAAAACTTGGCATGTAAACGGCCATCCTCCGCTATCATCAGGGGGATATTATCAATATAAGTGGAAAGTATTTTCTGGAGTTCCCTATATTCCAAAATCAAACCTATTATCGGGTGCAAATCCCGCATCTTTTCCAATTCACTTTCTTTGGTGCTCACCTTTCCACCGGCAGTTTTCTTTTGATTTTTTATCGTCAGCCCCATTTTAACAAACAAAATTTCCCCCATTTGTTTTGGCGAATTGATATTAAATTCCCCACCCGCCATTTCCCAGATTTTATTCTCTAACCCGGTTAAAATTTTGTGATTCTCTATTGATAATTTATGAAGCACTTCTTTGTCTACCACAATTCCCTTCTCCTCCATCTTTTTTATAATGGGAATCAATGGCTTTTCAATATTTTCAAAAACATCCTCTAATTTTTTCTTTTTTATTTCTTCTAATAAATATTTCTTGGCCTCCACTAAATCCTTCATCCCAGAAATATTAATAATATCCTCAATCTTAGGATTAGTAATATTAGAATTTATCAACCATAAGGCAATCTGCGCTTCTTTCAATTCTGTTTCTGATAATTCACTGTCCGCAAAGAGTTTATTATTTGTTTTTTCCACCTCAGCCTTCCTTTCTGCTGGCTTTTCTCCACTTCTACCAGATAATAACTCCTTTAATCTCGTCCCCAGTGTCCTAAACTCTAATTCACTCCAGACTTTTAATATTTTTTCTTCATCTAAATTTTCTGCCCAAGTTTTCTCTGGAATATTAAAATCAATCGGTGCGTCTCGCCTAATAGTACCCAGCATTTTAGAAAATTGAGCCTCTTCTTCCCCTTCCTCAAGAAGACCAATTATGCGGTCCGTGATTCCGGCTTTTTTAAAGGCTTCTTTCCCGTTCTTGGCTTTTAGTTTTTTGTAAATATCTTCTATGCCACCAAAATTTATTATCAAAATCTGCGCCGTTTTTTCTCCAATCCCTTTGATACCAATAATATTATCAGACGGATCACCACGTAGGCCTTTATAATCCGGCAAAAGTTCTGGTAAGAAACCAAATCTTTCCACCACCGCTTTTTCATTATAAATAATTGTATCTTTTATCCCCTTCTTTAAAGTATAAACCCGTACCTTATCATCCACCACCAATTGCAAAGTATCCATATCGCCGGAGGCAATCACCACATCAATCAAACAAGGCCCGGCCTTTGGTATTCCAAAAGCCTGGCCTTGTTTAGTCTGCCCCGGATTAACAACCCTCTCCACAATAGTCCCAATCATATCATCCGCCTCAAAACCTTCTTTATCATAAATTGGAATATTAAAAGCCGCAAAAACTTCTCGAGACTTTTTTAATTGACTAACTAATTCTTCATCCGTTTTGGCGCGCCCAGCTTTATAATCTTTATAAGCTTCATGCCTATATGTGGGTTTAGGTAAGTCATAACAAGCAATAATATAATCTGGTTTTAAGTCCCCAATTATTTTCAAGAGCATGGTGGACAAGCCATACAAGGCCCCCGTTGGCACACCCTTACTGCTCACAAATTCCGGCAGGGCATGATAGGCACGGTGAATGATAGCGTGCACATCCAGTAACACCAATTTTTTAGCATTTTTTGCCATTTAAGGAGATTATAGCATAAAACAAATTAACGGAGGCAGCGGACAAGGTTATACCTTGAGTCGTCTTTATCATTACCAATCTGAACACCATTCTGATAAATGACGCTCCAAGCGTTAACGCTTGGATCGTACAAATTCTCAGTAGATGACCAATAAGGACCAGTCTGAAAACCAGTAATATTATTTAAAAAAGCATCATTCAATTGTTGTTTAGCTGGCAAATACCAATCGTGATGATCACCTTCAGTAAGATTAGCACAAGCATAAGCAGCGGAATAATCAGAACCTACCAATAGGGCAGAATTAGCCGCTCCATCATTATCACTATTAGCACCCGTTACGACACCCATAGGTCCCCAAAAAGTAGGACCAGGAATAATATCATCAGCTGACCAACAATATGGATCCGTAGCTGAATGGCTACAAAAATCCATCGGGGGAACGTTTTCTGGATTACCGGGAATTATCAAACTGAAACCGTTGCCATTATTATATACTTCATCTATTTCCGCTTCACTTAAGGCACGGTTCCAAACAGCCACTTCATCCAAACTTCCGATAAAATAATCTGCTCCACAACCAGTCGCACCAAGGCAAAACGGTTGAGAATTTGCAACTATATCGCCTGACATTGTTGGGCTTTGGTATTGCAACTCACCATTAACATACATCAAAATATTTGAGGAATTATACTCTATAACAACGTGGGACCACACGTCAGCAGGAACAGAATTCATTTCTGTTTTAGCATCCATATTATACCAGGAGCGTTCCTCTATTTGAGTATTAGGATCCATTGTCTGAGTATTAAAAGTTATTTTACTATCGTCTGAAACCCATTGAACACTATATTCTCCTGAAGTTCCCCCCAATCTCTTGCTCAAAATCTCTCCATTGAAGCCTGGGCTTGGCTTAACCCAAAAAGAAAAAGTGATATTATTTTCGATGGAAGGAAAATCAGAGACGCCAATGGAGTTATAAGCGAAATTATAGGCTCCATTTATTACCGAAGAAGAGTTGGCCACGGCACCATGATTTTCACCATTCAACGAATTACCAGAATAATCACTTACGTCCGAATCTAATGGATAATAAGCGACCAAGCCCTCTCTCAACAACGCTAGACAATTAGAATCACAAGATAAGATTGGAGCATACCTCCCTACCCGTCCCAAATACACCGTCCCCGTCGCAATATTCGTTGGATCAATCAAAGTAGAAAGTTCATCATAAATATCACCTAAAGTATGCATGGTACCTATGGTTGGTGAACTGGTTGGTTCAAAGGATTCATGGGAAGTGGTGGCTAAGCGGCTGGTGCCATCAGTGGTGTTAGTAACTAAATTATAAATATCATCTAAGGTAAAACCGGTAATTGTTCCAGGGGTGGAGGCAGGGTCAAATTCTTTGGTACTAGTGGCCAGTGGTTCTGGTGTTGGGTTGCCGCCGGTGACACCTAGATAAGTAACGCTGGAAGAAGCTAGATCTTCAGCGTGAATAAGGTTTGCTAGTTTAATATATAGTTCAGAGATAGAATGCATAGAGGGAGAGTCCGGACCAACATTAGGATAGAGGGTGGGAGTGGAGGTGGGCGTGCCGTCAATCAGGGCGTAGATGTCATCAAGAGAGTGCATGGTAGTTTGCGGACTAGAGTATGTAGTAGTTGTGGTAGCGGCCAAGGTAAAAATGGTAATACAGAGAGTAACAAGTAATAAAAAGGTGATGGGGAGGATTATTTTTTTAGCACCCGGTAGTTTCATGTGGAGAATTATAACATGCCACTTTACTCAGAGCTACGCGGCGCAAGTATTTTAAAAATCGATTTCCCGTTCAAATTCCGAGATGAATTTAAAGTTTATTTTAATCAAATCATCCGGTAAAATATCCGCCACTCGTTCTGGCCATTCGATCAGGATTAAGTTATTTGAATCCTCTGAAATTTCTTTAAAATTTAAACTCTGTAATTCCTTACCAGAATCTAGACGATAAGCATCAATATGAATCAGATTTAACCAAGGCCAGGCTTTTGGACTACCAAAGGCCGGGCCTTGGTTGATACCATACCTTTTCATAATAACAAAAGTGGGGCTGGTCATTACTTCCTGCACATCTAAATATTTACCAAGAGCTTGCGTAAAAGTTGTTTTACCGGAACCAAGATCGCCAAACAGGCCGACTATTACAGCTGAAGCGGCTTCACTCTGAGGTACTCCGAGAGAGTTCATAGGAGACTCTGTTAGAGAATTTAAAAATTCCCCTGCTAACTTATTTGTTTCCTCTACGCTTTTACTTATAAATTTCATACCTTTACTCTAACATAAAATATTAAAAAATAAATTAGCAGCAAAAAAGGCGCATTCGGGATTATAAGTCTCCACAAAATGCACCTTTTACTTCCTCGGCCTGAGAAAGCTTTTAACGACGCCGGGGCGGGGGTTCCGGTGGCCGTGCCTCGTAATCTCGGTCGTTGTGATGATGGTTGCCATTGTTACTGACATTAACGCCGACTGCAGCTTCCGCCGAACCATAACCGTACAATGGGACCGGGTATTGCTGGCTGGCTGGACCAGACCACTGATTCGTATACACCAACGTGTGCACGGAACCATTGGCTGTTTTAGTCGTCGTCTCCGTCACGCTGCCGCTACTTTGACCATGCTGCGTCGAAGCGCAACCAAACCCAAACAACACGAGCACCGCCGACATAGCAAACACTGAAAAGAACTTTGTTTTCATCTTCCGTCTCCTTCTAAAGGGTTACTAATCCGAACTGTTGGTATTATACACCCAAATAACTTTATTGTCAAGCACTTTTCTCCCCCACTAAAATAGCCTTATTTTAGCTAGGTATAACGTCAAAAAAAATTTTATGATATAATATTTGCATGACTGATTTTTCTAATGAGGAAAAACAAAAAGGCAGACTGGAAGAGCTTCGTAAAAAAGAAGAGGAAGATGTAATCCGGATCCTAGCCACCAGATACGGCTTAAACTTTATTGATCTAAAGCCCGTTCCCATCAACACTGAAGCCCTTAGGCTCATTCCGGAAGAAATTGCTCGCGAGGCCAAGATTGCCCTGTTTGATAAGGTTGGAAAAAAGATTCAAGCGGCCGTATTTTCTCCCAAAAATGAAAAGGCGGTTATTATTTTAAACAAATTAACCGCTGACGGTTTCCGCGTTCAAACCAGCATGACCACCACCGCTAGTTTGGAAAAAGCTTGGGACCGATATAAGGACCTCTCCTCCGCCATTGCCTCAACCGCGGGTACTTTTGATATCTCCACCACGCAGGTTACCGAATACATGGCCAAGATAAAAAAAATTGAGGATGTTTCCATCATCATCAAGGATATTTTAAATTTAAAAAAGGCTTATAAGATTTCCAAAATGATGGAAGCGATGATTGCCGGCGCCCTGGCCCTCTCCGCCTCTGATATCCATGTAGAGCCAGAAGAAACTTATGTGCGAATTCGCTTTCGTTTGGATGGCGCCTTGATAAACGTTTTTGAATTTGATACGGAAACTTATGAACTGCTTCTTTCCCGAATCAAATTACTTTCCGGCATGAAATTAAATATAAAAAATGCCGCCCAAGATGGACGTTTTAGCGTAAAAATCCAAGACAATGATATTGAAATTCGTTCTTCTATCCTCCCCGGTGCTTATAATGAAAGTATTGTGATGAGACTTTTGAATCCAAAATCAATTTCCGTGCCAATTGAAGAATTAGGAATCCAAGACCGCACCTTGAGCGTTTTATTGGAACAAATCCAACGCCCAAACGGCATGTTGCTTATCACCGGTCCAACCGGCTCCGGAAAAACCACCACCCTCTATGCCTTCATGCGAAAAATTTCTACGCCAGATATAAAAATAATCACCATTGAAGACCCGATTGAGTATCACTTACCCGGCGTAGTGCAAACTCAGGTGGATGAAGAAAAAGATTATACCTTTCTCTCCGGTCTCCGCTCCGCCCTCCGCCAAGATCCGGATGTAATAATGGTGGGAGAAATTCGAGACGGAGAGACGGCGAGCATTGCCATCAACTCCGCCTTAACCGGCCACTTGGTTTTTTCTACTTTGCATACAAACACTGCCGCCGGTGCTTTCCCCCGCTTGATTGACCTTGGTATAAATCCAAAAATTATTTCCTCCGCTATTAATGTGGCGATGGCTCAGCGCCTTATTCGTAAATTATGCTTGGAATGTAAAAAAGAAGTTATTCCTAATCCTAAGGAAAGAGCTTTTATTGATAAAACATTGGCCGCTATTACCGACCGAACTTATTTGGAGGGACTACAAACAGAAAAAATTTGGCAAGCGGTAGGTTGTGAAAAATGTCATAAAACCGGCTATAAAGGCCGTATTGCGATCACAGAGGTAATTTTATTAAAAAAAGAAATCGAGGAAGCTATCATAAATAATCCTTCTGACCGCGATATCAAGGCCGCCGCCGCTTCCCAAAATCTTTTAGATATGAAACAAGATGGAGTGATCAGAATTTTGAAAGGAATAAGTTCTTTGGATGAACTGGGGCGAGTGATAGACATTGAAACAGAGGAATAAATGTGTCTTAAAACTTATCCACAGTTGCAAATATAAAAAAAAGTTCTAGTATGAAGAGAAGAGATACGGAATATTATTAAGAAGATGTTCCAGACGATAAATCTCTAAGCAATACTTTTAATATTAGATACCAAAAGTTAAACAATTCTTAAAGGATGGGTCTCGCAAATCACCCGAAGGTGTGAACCAGGCCGTCCTCCGCAAAAAATTCGTAAACCGCGCAAACGATCCAATTGCTTAGAGATTTATATTCTGGAAACGAACGAAAAAAAGCCCGAACAACATACATAGGCTTCTGTTGGTAAGCTTAGCATAAAACAAAAAATATGTCAAGCAAAAACAAAGATTCTCAAGCGAATTCCCAAAAAACACTGGAAACAAGCCAGATTACTGGTGACGTCAATTTTCTTGACCAAACCCTCAGACCGACCATTTGGAAGGATTATATTGGTCAAAAAAACATCAAGGATAACCTCCAAATTTTACTCACGGCCGCCGCTCAAAGAAAGCATCCTCCAGAACATTTACTTTTTTATGGCCCGCCGGGACTGGGAAAAACTACTTTAGCGCACTTAATTGCTAAAGAAACGAATGCTCAGTTAAAGGCCACCTCTGGTCCGGCGATTGAAAAGGTTGGTGACCTTGCCTCAATCCTTACCAACCTGTCACCGGGTGATATTTTATTTATTGATGAGATTCATAGACTGAATAAAGCGATTGAGGAGGTGCTCTACCCCGCCATGGAGTCTGGTTCACTGGATATTATTATCGGTAAGGGGCCGTCGGCGCGGACGATACAACTGGATTTGCCGCCGTTCACTTTGATTGCCGCCACCACACGGATTGCGTTACTGTCCGCGCCGTTACGTTCCCGTTTTTCTGGTGGGGTTTTTAAATTGGAATTTTATACGAATGAAGAGATAGAAGAAATCATCAAACGCTCTGCTAAAATTTTAAATGTGGAAATTGCGGACGGAGCCAAGAAGGAAATTGCCAAGAGAAGCCGATTTACGCCGCGAACCGCCAATTATCTATTAAAAAGAAGCCGAGATTTGGCGCAGGTGCGAGAAAGTAAGCTATCAAAAGAAACCGTGATGGAAGCCCTCAATTTACTTGGTATTGATGAAATGGGTTTGAATGCCACAGACCGTGCCTTACTCACCGCCATAGAAGATAAATTTAATGGCGGCCCAGTTGGCCTTAATACTCTGGCCGCGGCCTTATCAGAAGAACAAGCGACCATTGAAGATGTGTATGAACCGTATCTTCTCCAGCTTGGTTTTATTGAACGCACCTCCCGCGGCCGTACCATCACTGACCGCGCCCGCAAACATTTAGGCAAAAAATTAAAAGGCTTGGATTTGTAGAAATTAGAAATTTAAAAAAACCAGTGTCCATCTCCTTTAATGGATCCACTGGTTTTTTTGATTAGAGACGTTAGGAAACTTGATCCTACGCCAGTTGCACAATCAGACTTTCGTCAAACGCCTGGCACTTACTGAAGATGCTGAAATCCAGTTCGATGTTTCCAATCTTGATAGTCAACCCAGCAACCAGTTCCGACTGCTCGTCTTCCTTAATGGAAGAAATTGGCCCAAACTTTTTCAGAAGGACCTCCTCCAATACTTCTCTTTGAGCATGGCTCAGATAACTGGCCGTGACCAATTCGACTTCGCGAGGATCGGTCGACTCAAATTCTTTGAAGTTCTTCCCCATAAGTATCAAGGGGATTTCTTCGAGAACCGAGATATGAATGAGAGCCAGGGTCTCTTTACTGAAGAGCGCCTTCATAACCTGGAGGCTGTGACCGTACAAGAGGACTTTAACCTGCGCTAACTTACCACGCAGAGCTTCAAGCTCTCTCTTGTCCATCGCTGTCATGGGAGATTTAATGATAACTCCCCCCTCCCCATCATTCACAAGCCTTGATCTGACCCAATTAACCTTACTCATAACATTTCCTTTTAGTGAACAATACGATAAGGCCGTATAAACCTCGAGGAGATTTTCCTCAATTATTCATCTACCGGCCTACTCCTAAAGTATTTTTTGTCAATTTTGGAAAACCAAAAGCGGGTCGTCTGACAACCCGCTTATCTAATCCCCCACCCTCGTCCAAGTCAACACCTGTCGAAATCGGCCGTAGGCATTGGCGCGGCTGCCGCAACCTGGGAATCAACTTGCCGAAGCGCCCTGACTGTACGGCTGACCACCGGCTCGACAGATTTAATCTTTGCCAGAGAACCACGACATTTAGGGCAAAAGGCCTTTTCGTTAATATATAGTGCCCCTTCCAACGTACAAGTGGAATGACAACTTTTACACTCCAAAGGTATCTGCCTTAAGGCGTCATATAACTTACTTTCCACTACAGAGCTCATACGTCCTCCTGGGTTTACCTAGGTTATTTTCCATCTACCAGCCTACTCCAAAAGTATTTTTTGTCAATTTTAAAAAAATAATGTTATAATCTGACTTTGGAATAGCTCTTAATAAAAAGGAGGGGTAGTTGAAAAATAAACCGGACGTGACAGTGCTTGCCAGGTTTGCGGTAGATTCTATTTGGAAAAGTTCAGACCTTAAAGGTCGTTGTTGGGGACCAAAAGGATCTAAACAGAGTAGCCCGTATGCCGGAACAAACATCACTCTAGCGATTAATGATGAATTAATAACGGTTTGCTTTAATAGAGAAACCGGAAAATTAATTCTTCACGAGTTCAAAAGGGTGAGGAGGACGAAACTTGGTCGAAAGATTCGACAACTGCTCCAGGGTAAAAAATTGCCCTTACAAACCTGAGAGGTTAAACGGTAAATACTCTGCTGTTACGGCAGAGTATTTTACTTATTTGAAAAAAACCAAAATTCTGCTAAGATGACAATATGAGTGGACATAATAAATGGTCAAAGGTTAAGAATAAGAAAGCAGTGACGGATGCCCGAAAAGGCAAAATCTATACCAAGATGGCCAAGGTTATTTCTATTGAACTCAAGAAAGCCAACGGTGACCCTAAGGCGGCCGGTGTACAAGCGGCGGTAAAAAAGGCGCGTGAACTTAATGTGCCGAATGAAAATATTGAACGCGCTTTGAGGAAAAACGATAATACGGTGATGATGGAATCCATTATGTATGAAGCTTACGGCCCAGGTGGCGTAGCGCTGATGATAGAAGCCTTAACAGAAAATAGAAATAAAGCGGCTGGCGAAGTAAAACACATTCTCGCTGAGAACGGTTGTGCCTTAGCTGCTCCGGGCAGTGCTTCGTGGGCTTTTACAAAAACGGCTGAAGGTTATATGCCAAATACCATGACGGAAATTTCCGAGGAAGACGGTTTTAAATTAGATAAACTAATCGAAGAACTGGAAGATAATGACGAAGTACAGGAAATATACACGAACGCGGAGTAAGTGATATACTTACCTATATGAAAATCATTGCCATTGATCCGGGGTATGAAAGGCTGGGAATTGCTATATTAGAAAGAGGCATCGGGAAGGAAATCCTGCTTTTTTCTGAGTGTTTTAAGACGCTGGTAACAGAAAAGCATGAGGAGAGACTGAGATTAATTGGCGGGGAGATAGAGAAAGTAATAAAAGAATATAAGCCAGAGTCCATGGCGATAGAAACCCTGTTTTTTAAGACCAATGCTAAAACCGCCATGAAAGTAAGCGAGGCACGCGGTGTGATGCTTTATGAAGCGGCCATAAATAATTTAAAATTAGCTGAATTTACTCCCCTGCAGATAAAGGTGGCTGTAACCGGCTATGGTAAAAGTGATAAAGATCAGGTGACGGAGATGGTAAAAAAATTAATTAAGATTAATCAGCCAATCAAATATGATGATGAATATGACGCTATAGCGGTGGGCTTAACTTTTTTTGCCTATCACAGGAATATACAGAACCCCAGTAATACTATTTAGGAGGCTTCGCAGGCGGGTAGCCGAGAGAGAGCAAATTTTCAGCAGAAAATTATGCGCACTCCAAAATAGTATTACTGGGGTTCTGTTTGATTATAGGGACTTTTCCACAGGGGGCGGTTTTTGGGGGCTTGCAAACATTTTCAGGCGTGCTATTAATATAAAAATCATATAAATGGGCCATTTGCTCATAAAAATTTATAAGACAAAATATTAAAAATATGCCAAAGAAAAAAAATAACCATAACGATGACGAGATCGTCACTAAGAAAAAAACCGACAAAGAGTCTTCCGAGGAAGAGCCCGCAATCGGCGAAGATTCTGCCATCGACCCAGCAATTATAGAAGATACTTTTACTGAAGAGTTCAGTGAGTATAATGATGTAGATAATTTCTAGAACAAAAAAAGAGATTATTTGACTATCACCTTCAAAAACCTTCTCTTCCCTATTTTATATATAGCGGTAGAAACTATTTTATAATTTTGATCAGTTACTTTTTCTCCAGTCTCTTGATTACTAACGGCATTCTCTGATACCAAACGCCTAAATTCCCCTTTTGATTTTATCAACCCCGCTTTTAAGGAAACTTCTGAGAGCAGTTCTCCATTAGCAGCAACAGCTTCATCTATCTTTTCTGGCAAACCTCCCTCTTTAAAGGTATTTATAAAATTTTGTTCCGCTTTATCCGCCTCCTCTTTACTATGATAAATGGTAACTATTTCCTTAGCTAGTCTCACTTTTATATCTCTAGGATTTGCCCCACCGGATATCTCCTGCCTTATTTTCTCAATTTCTTCCAAGGAAACGTAAGTGCAATCTGTAAACATAGGAAGTATCGCTTCATCAGCCAAGGACATTATTTTCCCAAACATTTCTTCCGGTGTATCATCCAACCAAACTGCGCTGCCTTCACTTTTATTCATTAATTTCTTCCCAGTCCTAGGATTTACCAATAAAGTAGTTGGAATCACAAATTTTTCCTTATTTCTGGCAATTTTTTGAAGGGTTCTACCGGCCATCATATTAAACGTCTGATCATTACCCCCTATCTCCACATCCACATCTAAAACGACAGAATCATGGCCCTGCATCAAGGGGTAGAAGAATTCATGTAAATAAATAGGCTTCTTTTCTTCTATTCTTTTCTGAAACATATCACGTTCAATCATTTGTTGGACAGTAAAATTTGATGCAAGCTTAACCACATCAGAAAAACTCATTTTAGAAAGCCATTTGCTATTTCGAACAATTTTAGCTCCATTATTAAAACGGTTAACTTTTATTATTTTACTAATTTGTTTTTCCCAGGTTCTTAAATTCTTTTTAACCTCACTATCAGTCAATGGCTTTCTGGCAGTGTCTTTCCCGCTTGGATCACCAATTTTAGCGGTAAAATCACCAAATAAAATAATGACCTCGTGGCCTAATTGTCTAAACTTTTCCAAAATCATAAAATTTGTAGAGTGACCAAGGTGTAGCTTAGATCCAGTTGCATCTGCTCCAGAATAAATCCTTAATTTTTTACCACTCAAAAGAAGATCTTTAAACAAATCCTTGGTTGGTAAGATATTTACCACGCTTCTAGTAAGGAGCTCCTCTATTTTTTGTGGATCGGTGTTTATTTTCATATATAAAATCTAACATATTTTTTCTTTTTTGTCCCACTGCGGTATGTTATAATGGCCAAATCATGAAATACTTCAAGAAACATTGGAAAAAAATGCTTACTTATGGCTTTAGTCTTATTTTTATCGCCTTAGGCCTGCTGGCTTTTTGGGTTTCCACTTTTACCATGCCAGACTTAAGATCATTTGACCAAAGAACTGTATCTCAAAGCACTAAAATATACGACCGAACCGGAGAAGTCCTGCTCTTTGACCTAAATCAGGACATTAAACGACAGGTGGTTCCTTTTGCGGATATATCCCCCTATGTTAAAAACGCCACGGTAGCCATTGAGGATGCGCGTTTTTATATTCATGGCGGAATAGAAATCAAAGCTATTATCCGGGCGATTTTTGACAACCTAATAGGTGGTACCGGTGGTGGTTCCACTATTACTCAGCAAGTTATAAAAAACTCCCTGCTCACATCAGAAAAGGCTGTTTCCCGTAAATTAAAAGAGTGGGTTCTGGCTGTTCGTTTGGAAAAAATTATGAGTAAAGATGAAATCCTCTCTATTTATCTGAATGAAAACCCGTACGGAGGAAGCATTTATGGGGTAGAAGAAGCCGCTCAAACCTTTTTTGGCAAAAAATCATCGGAAGTGACTCTGGCGGAGGCCGCCTACTTGGCCGCCATTCCTAATGCCCCAACTTATTATTCACCTTATGGAAATAATAAGGATAAACTGGATGCTAGAAAAAATTTAGTTTTGCAAAAAATGTTAGAGAATAATCTTATTTCACAAACGGAATTCAATAAAGCTAAAAAAGAAATTGTTTCATTTCTACCTAGGGAAAGTAATAGTATAAAAGCACCGCATTTTGTGGATTTTGTCAGACAATATCTTGAAGAAAAATATGGGGACAAAATGATTCGAGAGGATGGCTTAAAAGTAATTACTACTCTGAATTATAGTTTGCAAGCTAAAGCGGAGGAAATTGTAAAAAAATATGCTTCGCAAAATAAAATAGATTTTAACGCTGAGAACGCTGCTTTGGTAGCCATTGATCCTAAAACCGGAGAAATACTCACAATGGTGGGCTCTAGGAATTATTTTGACAAGGAGATTGATGGTAATTTTAACGTTGCCCTTGCTCATCGCCAACCTGGTTCCGCTTTTAAACCTTTTGTTTACGCTACGGCTTTTAATAAAGGCTACACACCAGACACGGTTTTATTTGATTTACCAACCGAATTCCAAACTACTTGTGACGCGCAAGGCAATCCTATTGGTAATACAAATCCAGAAGATTGTTATATGCCAGTAAATGCTGATGGAAAATACCTTGGTCCCATTACTTTGAGAAACGCCCTTGGCCAATCTAGGAACATCCCCGCTATAAAATTATTATATCTGGCTGGTATAAAAGACTCTATTAACACCGCCAGAAATATGGGTATTATGAGTCTGACTGATGCAAACCAGTATGGTTTAACTTTAGTTTTGGGAGGTGGTGAGGTTTCTCCTTTAGATATAACTAGCGCTTATGGTGTTTTTGCTAATGAAGGAATCAGAAATCCTTATATTTCCATATTAAAAATTGAAAATGCTAATGGTGAAATATTAGAGCAAGCTTCATATCACCCAGAGCAAGTGTTATCTGCGGAAACTTCTGATAAAATTACTGATATCTTAGCTGATAACGTCGCTCGCACGCCATTATATGGCAGTAATTCCCCACTTTACTTTAAAGACCGTCCGGTGGCTGCCAAAACCGGTACCACAAACGATTACCGCGACGCCTGGATTGTTGGTTATACTCCAAATCTAGTCATTGGTGCTTGGGCCGGTAATAATGATAACACCCCCATCCAGAAAAAATTGGCGGGTTTGGTTGTCGCTCCACTCTGGCGTGCGGTTATGGATGAGGCCTTGAAAAATTTACCAAAAGAGTACTTTAACGCTCCAGAGCCAACCCCGACAGAAGTAAAACCAGTTTTTAAGGGTGTTTGGCAAGGCTATGACTTCTTTACTATAGATACAGTTTCCGGCAAGCTAGCCACAAATTTAACACCCACAGAGACTAAAAAAGATGTGTATACCCCGGACGTCCATGAAATATTATATTGGATAAATAAAGACGATCCCTACGGCGCAATTCCGGAAAATCCCGCTGACGATCCCCAATTTAACCATTGGGAATATCCCGTACAACAATGGTTAAAGACCCAGTATCTACCCACCCCTGTTGAGCCAACTCAGTATGATGATGTGCACACCACAACAAAAATTCCAAAAATAAATATTTCTGAACCAAATAATTTTTTAACTTATAACTTAAATCAAAAGATAACAGTTCAGGTTTCCAGTCAAAATGTTTACCCTTTATCAAAAATGGATTTTTATTTAAACAATACTTATCTAGGCTCTTCTAGCATTTCTCCTTTTTTATTTTCATTTACTCCAAGTGAAAGTAAATCTATTAAATCAGGAACTAATACACTAAAGGTTGTCGCCACAGACTCGGTATTTAATAAAAGTGAAGCTAGTGTGGATTTTATAGTAAACGACTAAAACACCAGTTAGTGTATTAACTGGTGTTTTAGCTATCTTATTTCACTCACATTTTCCACTCCATTTTCCGCCATCCGTTGTAAAATAGAAACTTTTTTTATAAAAATAGCGTTTTTTATGGCAGGTGAAACTTTAAAAATCACTTCGCCATTCTTAACTACAATATCTTTTGTTTCCAGATCAAAATTAAGAACCTCCTTAACTGAGCTTCTGATAGCTTCTTTTAATAACCTTTCTCCGAGGCCTAAATTCTCGAATTTTTTTAAATATGCGGCAATATTAAACATAAGCCTATCTATTCATTGGCATTACCAAATAAGTAAATGTTTTATCAGAAATACCCCTAATAACCATCGGTTTGTTTAGCCCATTAAAAGATAAGGAAACGCTGTCAGAATCAATAGATTGAAAACAATCAATGATATATTTATGATTAAAATTTATTTCTATCTCTTCCCCTGTCACCGCCGCGCTTAATTTGATAATATTTTCTCCCACATTAGAATTTTTTGATTTTATTTCTAATACTTTGTCCTTTGGCGATACTTTTATATTAATCTGATTGAAACTGTCGGAAAAAACATTAGCTAATTTTAAAACGTTGATTAAATCCTGTTTTAAAACAATCACCTCTGTTTTAAAATCTTTAGCTATTATCTGTTGATAATCCGGAAAAACACCGTCTATTACCCGGGAAACTATATAAACATCATTATACTCAAAAGATATTTGGTTTTTAGTAAAACTAATGGCGATGGGTTCTTTTTCATCACCAATAATCTTTAATAGATCTGCCACATTTTTAAAAGGAATTAAAAGTGACTCAAACTCACTATTTTTTTTAAACTTAACGGTTTTTTCAGCTAAACGAAAAGAGTCTGTGGCCACAAAAACCAAACCCTCATCTTTTGGGTGAATATAGACACTGGATAGCTCTGGTTTTATGCTGGACAAGGAAGCGCTATACCAGACGGACTTTAACCCTTTTAGTAAGTCTGGTGAATTAATTTCGTAGATCTTGCCATCTTTAACGGTTGGTAGGGTTGGGAAATCCTCAATAGGGAAACTTTTTATAACAGTTTGGCTATTTAAAGCTTGAATATATAGATTGCCATCCTTAGCCTCTATTTTTAAATTTGAAGAACTGGATAGGTTTGTGAGAAAACTATTTAAGACAGCGCCGGGGACAGCCACCGCGCCCTCGTTTTCAATTTTTGCCGGAATCTTTATTTCCATACCTAAATCAAGGTTGGTTGACCTTATGAATAAGAAATTTCCTTTGGCTTCTATTAGAATACAAGAAAGTATTGGCAAAGTCATGTTCTTCCCCGTTATCTTTTCTGCTTTTGAAACCGCCAAACAAAATTTTTCTTTTATGCACTCCGTTTTCATTTTTTTATTTTATATATTTATAAGAATTATTACTATTAGAGGTGGGGATAAGTGGATAATTTTTTTAAGCTATATAATTTCTCTTTTTCCTGAAATATTTTTTTTTAACTTGTTAATAAAAATTTTTAACTTCTTTCCTCCTCTTCTAATTTTGTTTTTTATTCATACTTTTTTAACAACTAATCCAGTCTTTTTCCACAACATATCAACTAAGTAAGCATGGAGCGGATCTGACTAATCTCACGAACCAAGGAAGAATCCGTTTTTATATCTTCTTTGATTTTTTCATAGGAGTGCATGACGGTGGTGTGGTCTTTTCCGCCCAGTTTTTCTCCAATAGTGGGATAGGAAACATCAAAATCTTCCCGCAAGATATACATAATGATTTGACGAGGCTTCACCACCGCTTTTTTTCTGGTTTTTTCGTATATTTCTTCCTCAGTTATGCCGTAAAACTCGGCAATGGTTTTGATTACATCTTTTATGGAGGAATTCTTCTTTGGTTTCAGATTATTTTTTATTAGATCTTTGATTTCTGTGATGGTCAGATCACGGCCTTTCAGCTTGCTTTGGCAGATAATGGAGTTCAAAACCCCCTCTAGTTCTCGGATATTTCCCTCTACTGATGAGGCCAGATATTCAATAATCTCCGCTGATAAGGAAAAGTTGAGCATTCGGGACTTAATCTTGAAAATTTGGATTCTAGACTCCAAATCTGGCTTGGGTATCTCAACAATCATTCCGGAATTAAGCCTGGATTTTAAACGGTCCTCTAGTCCAACGATAAAATTTGGGTGTTTGTCCGAGGAAAAGATAATCTGCTTGTTATTATCATAAAAACTGTTAAAAAGATGAAAAAACTCCTCTTCGGTTTTCTGTTTGCCGGCAAAGAATTGAATATCATCTACAATTAGTAGGTCATATTTACGATATTTTTCCTTGAACTGATTAGCTGTTCCCCCTTGGATGGAGTTCATAAGATCAAGGGTAAATTTTTCCGAGGTTAGATAATATATTTTTTTATTTGGCGCACTATTTTTAATATGATTACCTACCGCTTGAACTAGATGGGTTTTACCATGGCCGGTACCGCCGTAAATAAATAATGGATTGTAGATGGCGGTTCTTTTTATAATGGCTTGAGTGGCGGCGTAAGCGAGTTCATTAAATGGTCCCACTACAAAAGAATCAAAAGTATATTTGGAATTCAGGTTGTCATCTTTATTTATATAAAAATCTTGAAGCGGTAATTCGTTAGGGTTGTTGGTATTCTGGTTTTCTTTTACTATTTCCTTTTTCCCTTCCGGTTTAATCACAAGGTATTCTATAGCGTGAATGTGCTCACCAAAACTCCGTAAGCTTTTCAAGATATTTTTGTGATATTTGTTAATTAACCAGTCCTTAACAAAAACATTTGGCACACCAACAAAAACCGTCCCCTCTTCCTGCTTGTTGATAAAGGTATCTTTGAACCACATGTTAAAATTAGCTTTGGAAATGGATAGTTCTATTTCAGATAAAACATTTCCCCAGAGTTTTTTATTTTCTTCAGTCATGCTTCATAGATTATATACTAACTTTTAAAATGTCCAAGTTGTGGAAAAGGACCTTTTATGTTCATAAGCTGTTGAAAGATTGGGGAAAACTTTTTCGCGTAGCATTTGACGTTTAGGAGAAAATAAACTATACTCTCTCACATGTCATTTACATACAATCCAAAAAAGGTTAAAAGAGCTAAAAAACACGGTTTCCTATCCCGTAGCCGAACTTCCTATGGTAAGCGGGTTTTAAAGAAGCGAATGCAAAAAGGCCGAAAGCGCTTGAGCACCGTCTAATTTTCCTTTCATTAGGAATATACTATGTTACCTACTAACAGAAGGGTTAAGAAAGAATCTTTCATTAAAGTCATGAAGGAGGGTGTTTTTGTGTATGGTACGAGCTTATATCTCAAATTACTCCCAATTACCCCTACAAAATCAGCAAAATCCCTAGAAAACGTTGTAGTTCCAACCCTTTTCAGTTTTGTGGTGCCCAACAAGGTTAAAAAAACCTCGGTAGGCCGGCATTTGATTAAAAGGCGCCTGACAGCCGTTGTGGAAAAGCTGTTAATTACCATAAAACCGGGCTTTTTAGCCATTATTTTCGTCAAAAAAGATGTTTCTACCCTCCCTTTTGTAGAGGTGGAAAAGGAGGTGGTGGGGCTATTGAGGAAGGCAGGGATCTAACCTCCCCCTGCCCCTCCTTGTCAGGCGGGGAAAACGCTACCTCTTAAGCCCCCTGACAAGGGGGTTGGGGGTTGTATTTTACTCTTATTTCTAGCCATATTTTGTAATTTAATCAAAAGAAGCACAATTCTTGCTTGACTTTTATAATGAAAGGTGCTATTATTAACAACGGAGAGCGTACTTCATTAGGAAGACACCGTTTACTAATTACAGGGTACAGTAGTAAACCGAGCTCAGGCATCCTCCCTCGCTTCGTAGAGATACGAAACGGAAGAAAGGATGAGTTTTCTTATAACCACGGCAATAACGTCGTCGGTAAATAGGAGAACACCAGTGTATAAAGTAGAATGCGGGAAATGTGGTAAGGAATATTTGAAAAACGATCAGGTAGCGGTTGGTTGTGGACACATCTGTTATGACTGTGCTCTGAAGGGTCTCATCGGCAATGGTGGACCAGAAGAGTCAGACATTAACACAGCCTTGTTGCAGTCGGGAGAAATCTCTGATGATGATCTTGCTTGCTTCCGAAGAGAGTTGGAAGCAGTAGATCACTCAGGTTTTTGTTCTGATTGCGGACAGAGACGGTGTTGTTGTGTTCCAGAAGAAATAGAAGAGGATGAGTACTAGTCTTGGTAATAGGGCCCCAATATACAACATTTTGTTGGTGAGGGGCTTTTCTGATGGGTTGTTGAACTTGCCTTATTTTTAAGGTATACTCTCTCTATGATTGGTAATATTTTTAATCTTATCCTATATAAGCCCCTTTATAACGTCTTTATTGGCTTTATAGGCACTTTTCCCTGGATAGACGCTGGAATAGTGGTTATTTTGTTTACCCTGCTTGTAAAGCTCATTTTATTCCCCTTATCCCAAAAGTCTGTTCGAAGCCAGATAGAAATGAAGAAAATTCAGCCCGAGATTGATGCTTTAAAGATCAAATATAAGGATAATAAGCAAGAGCAGGCCTTGAAAACCATGGCTTTGTATAAGGAAAAAGGTGTCAGTCCTTTCTCGGGTATCTTTCTAACTTTGATTCAGCTCCCCATTTTGATTGCCCTCTATATGGTTTTTTACAAAAATAGCCTTGGTCAGATTCATACAGAAATGCTTTATTCTTTCATCCACGCACCGGCACATATCAACACCATGTTCTTGGGGCTTTTTGACATTACACAAAAAAACACTATACTGGCATTAGTGGTGGCGGTAGGTCAGTACTTACAAATAAGATATACCATGCCGGTAGCACCAAAGAAGGTGGAGGGTGAGAAAAAAGATACCTCCTTCCAAAGTGAGTTAGCAAAAAGTATGGGGACACAAATGAAATATGTTATGCCGGTGATGATGTTCTTCATTGCTAGAAGTTTCGCTTCCCTTGTCTCTCTTTACCTCATTACTTCAAGCATATTTGCCATCGGCCAGGAGCTTTATATGAGGAAAAAGATTGCCAGAGAGGAAAATTAGAATTTAAATATAATAAAAAATATGGACAACGAAAAGGCAAAAAAAATAATAGAAGAAGTTTTTAATAAATTAGGGTTACCGATAGAGTCTTTGGAATATTCTTTGGATGAAAAGAGGGGTCATATTTTTTCCGTAAAAAGTGCCAAGCTCGAGAAGATTTCCATAGAAAGAGAAGATGTGGTAAAGGATCTGGTTTATTTGTTGAAGAGGATGTTTAATAAAAACTCTCTCCCCGGCGAGGAACTTTTTAAATGTACCATTGATATAAATGATATGCAGTCAAAGTCTGACGCTAAGATTAAAATGAAGGCCTTGAATGCGGCGGAGGAGGCGAGGAATTTAAAAACTGATATTGTGATGGAGCCAATGTCTTCTTATGAAAGGATGGTGGTGCACAGCACTTTGGCCGGCACTCCTGATATTACCACTGAATCTATTGGTATAGGAAAAGAGCGCAGGCTAAAAATAAAATATTTAGCAATCTAAAACTATTTAGGTAAGTTTATTTGAGATTTAAACTCCAGAAAGTTAGGTCAGCTTTATTTGTAAAGAATAAGTAATTATCTGCACTATCTGTCTGTAGATCAGTGACGTCTATGTTATTACTGGTTTCTTTTTGGATATCAAAGACTAAGGTTGAAGCTAAAGTATCTGTGTTTATCATCCAGATATCATCAGTAAAATTAACTAACCCCTGATACCATTGATCAGGATAATCTCCAAGAGGAAAACTTTTTGGTACCGCACAATAGATAACCTTGGCATCTGTGCTACTCCAGATACATTTCTCCGGGAAGGTACTCCAAGGAAGCTGCTTACTCTCCCCCGTCTTAACTGTATAGAGAAATAGTTTTGGTGTTCCTCTGGTGCTGTCAGAGTATAAGACTTCTGTAGCGCCCCTGTTTGTTTTTGTGGTCAGCCCGTTAATTCTACCAAGGATTCGAGAGAAATCACCAGTTTTACTGTTTAAAAAATACAAATAACCAGGAATTTGAGCGGAAGGTTTGGTGGTTAAAGTGACAGTCTCTTCTTTTGGCCAAGAAACCAGCCATTCTACCAATGGAGATTCAAAGAGAAGCTGTTTATTCAGGCCATCTGGTTTTGAAATATAGCCGGATGAACCACGTAAGCTATTTACTAGATAAAATATTTTATCACCAAGAGGGTTTACCGCCAAGGCGCTAATATTTTCTGCTAAATGATTACCATCTATTCCTCCCTCAAAAGTATTTAAGGTGGTAGTGGCGGGATTTATCTTTACTGAGAAGGTTTGAATATTTTCTGTATTATCTTTTAAATAACGAATAACTAATCTGATGCCATCTGGTAGCCAGGTTGATTCATAAACTTTTGGCACAGTGGTAATTGACAATCTCTTTTGTTCTAAGGAATTGGTGTAGGCCTCATAAATGTTTCCATTAGAACGTAAGATGTAATGAATATCAGTTATTTTATTTTTGATATCATTAATTATAGAAAAACCAGAAATTGGCTCGGTGGATATTTGGCGGAGCTTGTCAGTGCCTAGTTCATTATTGACCGGATTCTTAATCACGGTAATCTCTGTGGCGGTGGCCACAATATTATTTATTGCGCCTGTTCCAAATGGATCATAAACATCGCTATTATTAGTGCTTACAGGGGCTGTTATTTGTGGCCCACTATTAGTGGAAAAGTAAAACCAGATTAAGGCGCCGAGGGCCCCAAGGAAAACGATGAGGATGAAAATTATAGCGGCCTGTTTAGACATTTTTGGCATGGTATGTTTATAAGTTAAAATTTAATATATTTGGGTTAATGGTCCAGAGAATTAAATAAGATACAAGCGCTAAAACAAGACCCCAGATAGCGTCTTGAATTTTTTTCTTTCCATCCTCTTTTTTAAAGACAGATTCTGAAAGCATTATCTCTACCCCACCCCAAACAATCATAATTACTGCCAAAGCGGCAGCGATAGCTAAACCAAATTGAAAGGCGCCAGATAAAAATTGCGGTAGGGTTTTAGCATTAACTACCCCAAAGTCCTTAAAGGCTTGTCCCTCCAGTGGTGTATAATCCAATGCGAAGGATTTGATTGGTAGGATAAAAAATTGCCAGAGAAATACTCCAGAAGTAATTATTGTTATTTTTTTATAGAAATTAAGTTTCATTTATTGTTTTTGAAAATTTAGAACAAAACTATTATCGATGAATTGAAAAATCCGAGAAGTGTTTTGTATCTTTAAATTAATATTGGCTGAGCCGGCGCCAGGATTATCTTGGCGGAAAATCATAGCGGATTTATCCTCATCTAAATTTTCTGATAATTGACCATTGATGTTCCAATTATAGGTTAGGTCTGGACTTTGGGCATAACTTACACTCATGAAGTAAGGGAACGCTTTTACTTTAAATTCATCGGCAACCATCTTCACCGTACTTTTTATGGCTTTGTTAAACATCATCCCATAAACCGGGCTATCTTCGTAGAATATTATTTTTGGAGAAATATTCTGAATATTAATGACACTAGAAGCGGTAATTTTTTTATCTATAGAACTTGCGGTCACCTCAACTTCAGCCTCTCGGGCCGGGATAGAGCCAGAGAAGGTAAAATAATTTTTACCCGGGCCGGAAGCCGCACTTTGAACCAGACCATCCTTTTTCCAATCAAAGACAAGGTCACCGGTCTTAAACTTTTTACCATTTTGATCAAAAACTTCCGGGAAAGCCACCACCACCACTGTCCCCTGACTTGGATTCAAAGTCTTACCTTTATAAAAAGGAGGGGTATAGGAAATAGCTTCAAAAAGAAGATCAACTCCGGCGGGAATAAAGGAAACATCTTTTTTAATTATAGTGCCGTCATCAGCCACTATTAATGCCCCAACAGACATGGTTTTACCAGCCACTCCCGCTTGAACATAATAGTCTTTGAGGCCCATCCCAGTTTCCTTTTCTGCGCCGTTTACAAACCAAGTAATTTTGGTTCGGTTAAGATCCAAGGAGTAACTACTAGCACTGATCGTGACCTGATCTCCCGGAGCTGGATTAGCTGGTGTTATGGAGAGATTAACAAAATCTGAGACGGCACTGTTTTGGCCATGACAAAAAATTGGAGAGATTACCAGGAGAAGGGTTATTATTAGTAAATAATTTAGATTTTTCTTTAACATACTAACATAGATTATAGCACATCATTTCACTAATTTACAAAGTCTGGGCCATTTTTTTGGAACTGTTTTTTATTGCCCGCTAGCTTGCAGATCTTCCCGTGCCCTTTTAATGGCCAGTAATTGTGAGGGGTCAGAGGTGATAATTTGATCTTCAGTATATGAGGCGTGCACTTTAATAGCCACGTGTTTCTGACCCACAAAGAATAGACCCTCCCCTACGTCGGACTCTAGTAGGAGGAATTTTTCTTCATCGGTTAGGTTGAATACCCTTTGTAAATTATCAACGGTTGAAGGGCTTTGTTTCAGAAGAATTTGGATGGAAGAGTTTGTCACGATTGGTAAACCATAAGGCGAGCGTAAGAAGTCGTCAACGTCTTGGGTGATGGTGGCTAGCCCGAGGAAGTATTTTCTGCCTCTTTTGGCCAAACTAAACAAGAAAGACGCTGTATCTTCACTTTTCATCATCCACCAAGCCTCATCAATCACGAGAAGTCTTTTTTTAATCTCTTTCCTGATGGCCGTCCAGATATAATGAGTAATAATATACATAGCCACTGGTTTTAAATCATCTTCCATATCACGAATGGAGAAAACAACAAATTTAGCGTTGATATCAACGTTTGTGGGCCTGTTTATAAAGCCAGCCCAGGAACCACGAGTGAATTTTGATAGCTTTTGTACCAAACCTTCCGCCCCTTCCATGCCGGATAGTACTAATTCAAAGTCTGACAGTAATGGCGGCTCTAAATCTGAGAAGTCAGATTCCGGAGTAATGTCTTTTAAAGCATAGGTCTCACTAATGGCGCGGTCAATGATGGCGTCTTCCTCCGGACTTAGACCGCCAAACATAATACGAAATAAACCAACCAAGTTTATAATATTGGAGCGTAGAACGTCAGCCGGTGATTCATCCTCTCTGGCCATCGGCAAGTCAAAAGGGTTGATGTGATTATCTGAGTTCAAAGAAATATCAAAATTCTTACCACCGACAGCCTCTGATAGGAATTGGTATTCCTTTTCTGGGTCAATAACAATCACTTCTGTTTCAAACATTAAAGAGCGTAATATTTCCAGTTTGGTGGCGTAGCTTTTTCCGGAACCAGACTTAGCAAAAGTAACAGAGTTATAGTTATCCAAAGAAAATCTATCAAAAAGAACCAAGCTATTATTGTGCCGATTAATACCATAAAGTATTCCCTTATCGGAAGTCAGGTCAAAAGAGATAAAAGGGAAAATACTGGATAATGGCGAGGAATTTAATTTGGAATGAATACCCAACTCATCATTGGCGGTTGGAATAATACTTTTATAACCTTGGTCTTGTTGGAAGAGAGCAGGCTTCAAATAAACCAACTTTGCTTCCAAAATGGATTTTATTTCCGACTCCAGTTTGTTTAAATCCTCCTCATTATCACCATAAAGAGTAATGTAAACACCCACATCAAAGAGCTTTTCCTGAGCCTGTTGAAGATTATCGCGTAATGATTCAATATCCTGGTAAGCCGTATCCAACATAGGGTCACGGACCAAGCCTCTAGCCTCCCTTTGGTTTATTTGGCTTTGTACTTCCGCCACTTTTTTTTGAAAAGTCCTGAGGATTTTTGCCGTTTCAATTGGGTGAATAAATATGGAAATATTAAAAATCTTGTCTAAATTTATTATCGGGGCAAACCAACTTTCGGTTAAAAATCTTGGGTAGGAAATGACGAAGAAAGTCCTGGCAATTTTTTCACCTAAACTTATTTGGTTTGGGGTAATTTGCAAGGCAGATGGGGCAATAATATCTTGCAACTCCAAAACACCACTCTCATATATTTCCTGTGGCAAGAAAGATGTCAGTGATGGCTCATTTTCTTTTTTCTTTTTTAAAAAATCAAATATTCCCATAATAATTTAAAGTTTAATTGGTTTCTCCGTATCACCCGGGTTGAATAATTTATAAAATAGCTCTATTGCCTCTTCTGTCCCTAACAAGGCACTTCTAATACCGCAACGCATTAAACCTTGTTGAACTACGGATACCCTCTGCTCTAACTGGGTTCGATTTTCATCAAAATTATCAGTTCTTTCTGCCCTAATTTCTTTCTTATTAGCATTTGGTAGAAAGCCTCTTAACCCGGTATTTTTTTTGACCGTTAAAACTGTTGGATTAAAAGGAATAACCAGGAAGAAAGTTTTGGACATGATATTTTGATTCTCGGTAAAGTTTTTGACGAACTGAATGTATTCCTTGATTTGTATTTTTAATAAATCATTTATCTCCTCCGTATATCTTTTCTCCAAAGTGGCTAAGTATGGGCGGATGTCTAACTCACGGCTTTGGATGGAGATTTGGACGGAAAAATCTAGAGAGTTTAAAAAGTTTTGAAATTGATAGATGATGGCTTCCTGTTCATCGGCAGATTTGAGGGCAAAGTTTAAAGAAGAGGATAAGATAATTGCCCGCATGGAGTTATCTTTCATAATTATAACGCCGTCACGAACTTCCTTTATGGGAACAAATTCTTGGGTTGTTTTGGCTGCGGTCATACTGGCTTTATTATAACCTAGTTTTATTTATTTTCCTAAAATTAATTAGCTATTCTCTAGTATTTTTCTTCTCTGGTTGTTGGATTCAAGCTTTCTTTTATATCCAAACTCCAAGTTAAATCATGAAGCTTGCTTTGGGATAGTTTTGGCACATAAATAGGGGTTTGATTTGGTAGCCCGGCAGTGGTGATCTGGGCTTTCTCCGGACTTTTATCTTTCTTTTTCCATAGGTATAATTTATTAGAAAGGTAAAAACCAAAAGCGCTTTGGATGATATATATTAATGGCTTATTATTTATCTGTTTAAATGCCAAGGCCAAGGAGACGCCGATCACCGCTAGGCCTAGTGGTATTACAATAATTAACGGCAGGAAACGGTAGAGGATAAAACATAAGCCCGCTCCACCGGCAATGTAGATAAATTGCTTAATGGTCAAGGGACCAAAGATTTTATCTTCTATCTCAATGAATTGTGGAACTTGAAAACGCATATTGTTTACTTACTTTAAGTATAACATTTTATACCTCACCCGTCATCAGAATGCCACCCTCTCCTTAGAAAAATAGAGGGGTAGATGGACCCGCTTAGTTCAGCGGCTCTTTATAGGGGTCAACACCGCCATATGGTTTCTTCTTAATTTCCGGTAATTTTGTTTCTGGTACGGCATCTATAATTTGTTCAGAAACGATAGTCGGGCTAGTCATTTTATTTTTTATTATATCCTGACTTACATCCCTCACTCCTTGCCCAGGAAGAGTATCTATTTGCTGAACCGGCCTTATTTCAAGCTGAGTGGAGTTAACTATTACCGGGGTTTGTTCTAAGGGGTTTTGGCGAAGTGAAGGATGATTTGGCACGGGATTCTCAATCTCATCTAAGATTTGATTTCTATCTAGATTTAAGGCTACTTTATCACTTTCTTCACCATCAGTTGTTTTATTTACTGATACCAGTTTATCTTCCTCTAATGTTTGTGGCTCTGGGACTTTATTTGGGTCAGGCGTTTCATTCATTTTTTGGAGTGATAACCTGATGGGCTTAAAAATATTTTCACTGATATCCATGGCTATTTCCTTAGCTTTCATCAGTGGAACTCCTAATTCTCTTTGTAAATTAGCCACATAATCAGCCAGTGGCTCCAGGCCAATCATTACTAGAGTGGTTTCCATCTCGAGCTTCCCCGCCTGATCAATCAACAGCACCTGCCTCTTGGTAATTTCCTGTAATTTTGTTTTGTAATCCACAGAAACAATTGCCTCTTTTACGTCTTTTGGAAGAATTTTTAATTGCTCGGTTATTATTTTTTGTACATCGTTATCCATATTTATTTTGTTTCTTCTTTAGGTTTTTCTTCAGCTGCCTTTTTTTCTGGTTCTGGTTTTTCCAAATCGATTTTTGCGTCTTTGATTGCTTTGTTTAATTTTTTTAGTATTTCTGCTGTTTCGTCTTCTAATTTTATCACCCCAACTTGTGAACCTAGTTTATCTCTCAGTTTCTGACTTTTTAGCCCGGCAATAAATCTATTTTTTGCTGGAGCTTTTGAATTTATTGTCGCTTCAAGCTCTTTAATTTTTGCTTCATTTTTTCCGTAATCTTGGTTTAGTTCTCTTCCAACGTTATTCCTCATCGCTTCTAGGATTGGTTTATTTTCAGCCGCAATTTGATCTGCGATGGCTTTGAGCTCCCTATCCTTTTCAGGACCCTTTTCCATATTATTTGCTTTCTCTGCTCTTTCTGCATATTTTTCCTTAATTCTGCGTCTCTCATCTTTTGTTCTCATCAAGGCCTGAGCATCAAGATTCTTATTTATATTTTCCAACGTCTTCATCTGATCATATTCTTTTTTACCACCAATTTCATTAGCTCTTTCTGTAGCGGTAGTTTCATCATGCTTCTCTCTTTCTTTGGTGCGGTTGGTTAACCAATCAAGATCAACACCAGTTTCTTTCTTTATGTTGTCTGTCAAGTACTTTCGACTATTTTTTGCAAGGAAGCCAAGAGCCCCGTCTTTCTTTGCGGTTTCCTCAAAAATTTTACCATTTAGAATGTTTCCAGCGTTTTTCATCCTTAATCCAGCAAATGTCTGAGCCTGACCAAGAGCCCCTTTTACTCGTCCGGTTGCCCCCATTTGCATTGCTGCTCCTCGCGATATCATAGATGCAGAGAGCTTACCTGCGACACCACCAGCCGCTCCAATTGCAGCTGTGGTTGCCATTGTTGCTAGTTTCATGGCATACTCACCAAGTTTTCCACTCATTTTTTTGGTCATTTTAACGGCAGTTATGAGTGCTAGAATAATAAAAATATATCCTAGAACTGGCTTCACATCTAATTGATTATCTGCTAGGCCCGCGACAGCGTCTGTCCATACCGAGAAACCAACTAGTAGTCCAATCGAAGTTATTAATTTGCTTATAATTAGTAAGAAAAGAAAAAATAAAGGGGCCATAAAAGTAAGGTCTAAAAGTTTTTTTCTCCACTCTTTCGAATATTCATTCAATTGTGGAATTATATCTTGAAGGTACCCAATCGGTGATGTTACCAGAAGAAAAATTAACATGAATGCTCTGCCTATGAATAAAATGGCCGCATACAGAAAAGCCCATGCTAAAAATATCATCGCTAATATTTGGCTAAGGAGTATGAGTATTGTACTTATTTGGCCCGTAATCTCGATATTTTTTAAAGTCATAAGTGAGCCTAGAGATAAACTTTGCACGACCACGCTTACAAACATATGAAAGGTTCCACCCGTGGCGTTATAGATAGTGATTGCTAGTATATTACCAGCATCAATTATTATTTTTGTAAAAAATAAACTAAAGTTTACTAGAAGGGCAGAAATTATAATATTTGCGACAGTTGTTTTGCCTTTAGAACCACTCTGGCCGACTATAATTTTTATTGCTTCATAAAGCATTAAGAAGATGAATAAAATATTTATGAAGTTTCTAAATATAGCCCAAATAGTTTCAATCCCAACCGCATTAACCATTGATGCAAAATTTTCAACAGAAAAAAATAAAGCGGAAGTAAATAGTCCTGCGGAAGTTGCTAAAATAACTGACATCAATATTGCTATAGAATATAAGGTCGCATACCATGAAAGAAAGGTTGTAGCTGCAACTACAGCCCCTGCACCGTTCATAACTGATAGAACTGTTTTAAGGGGGCCACTCCAATCCAGACTCCAATAGCCATGCATTTTGTTATTGTCAATATAGTCTTTAGTTGCTTTGTCGCCACAGGTTTTTCTTTCTTCAGCAGTAGTAAGTTTTGCGCAGGCGTCCATAGATGCGTGGTATGCATCATACACTGAAGTTGGAACAGATGTTCCCGTAATGACAATTGGAGCCCCACCAGTCACTGCCCCGCTGCCTCCACCAACCGATGATCCACTACCCCCAGTACCAGCCGTACCGGATGTTGTGTCATATGAGGAGAAACCCAAGGCTGCTCTGTTATAAGCAGAGTATTCCTGGATTGTGTTACCTGGTTCAGTTATCGCCTGATTATATTCTGCGCGTGAGATACAGACAGATTCTTTAGTTGAGGAATCATAATAATATTGTGTTCCAGATGGACAGGATGTGGCGTACACCTTCCCCACCCCCACATTCACACCCCTGGAATTTTTTGAGAAATCAAAATTAACCGCGCCAAAGAGAAAAATGGCGAGTAGGATAGATATGATAATTTTTGAAGAAATTTTCTTCATTTACTTTTCTAACGTTTGCTATGAATTTACGCGGACTGTCTATATTTTACCTTAAAAAAACCTTGAACGCCATTTTAATTACCTGCTACATTGATTTTTAAACCCGATTGCCTGGTCATTTTTTATTTCTATTTGACTTAAAGTGGTTGAAGCATATTCTTCGGCGTCAGCAATTTGGTCTGGGGTGTGGAGAACTTGCTCAAGGTTTGCCAGGTCTGTATCTTGCTGATTTAACGCGTTCATATCATATGCGCTATCCACTTGTTCTGAGATTGCCTGTATATCCTGCAAATTACTTTGAGAGGAGATAATTTCCGGAGTGCTGGAGGCTTGGATATTCTCCATTAAATTTATCGAGCTTGACGCTACGGCGATAGAGTCTCTGGTATCACTTCTGTCGCTGATGTTTGTCCTGGCTAGTCTCGCGGTACAAGAATTGATTGCTTCTAGTAGGAGAGCTCTGGTTGAGCTGGCAGCTGAATAGACAGAACTATAAGCATCATGATAGCTTTTCTCTGATTCCTGGTCAGTCGTAATACGGCCTTGCAGACTTTCTTTGGTGGTATTAACTTGCGGATCATCAGTGGTTGTTTCACCAAGACCCGTATAGGAATCATAACTTGGTTCATAAGTAGAATCGCTAGTAGCGGAATTGACATCACCGTTTTGTTGGCTTTGAAGTTGAGATATACCCGCTTGCCAGGAAGGATTATCCGGTGAAAGATCTTCTTTTTTAACTAAAGCCATTCCTTTTTTCATCACTTCACTAATCACAAAGTTGGCCAAGGCTCCCACGATTTCATTTATTTCATCAGCGGCACCCAGACGGTCTAAATCCATACCCAGGACCTTGTTACCAGTTCCGGTGATCCATACACCAGGAGTTACAATTTGACAGGTATCTTGAGTACTACCAGTCCATTCACCGGTGGCAGTAAGTTTTGCTCGAGCATCAGTTTCTGTAGTGCCAACGGTGTGGAAAGCGGCATCCCCGCTATAATTTTCAGTTTTTGTAACTTTTCCCGTGGTGTCTTTTGTGGTACGAACGCAATTTTTCATGGAAAGTAAACCCCCGCTCCAGTTTAATTCATCTTTTTTTGCTAGCTGCTTGTCAGCAATTTGGGCATCTAAGTTGGCCTGGGCAATAAGCATGGCACCAATCTGGTTATTTTGCGGAACGGTAGTAATATTTAGCCAGCTATCCCAACCGCCGCCGTTTATAAAGTCCCCATTCATAAAATCCGTATAAGCTTGGGTGACGGCGCCACTAGTATTTTGTAAAACGTCAGATAATCTACATTTAATTTGATCTTTAAAAGGTGAATAGCCTAAGCCTAGGTTTATTCTGACATTTATTTCAAAAGGAGAACACAAGGCTTTTAGATCACTCGCAAAAATGAATTCTCCTATTGTTCTGTCCGCCGTATCTGTCATGAATTTCTCCGGGTTCTGGACAAAAGAAGGGTTGCCGTTAAAACCGGAATTAATCCAATCCACAATACTCTGGGAGATTTGACGGACTAATATACGACCCATAAAATAAGCAATACTATCCCAGATATTTTCCTTGGCGGCCACTCCGGGGCCAATACCTAATGTTGAGGATAACATCGCTAGGGTATTAAAACGAACACCTACATCACAAACATCACCGGTTCCAATAACTAGGTGTCCAAGGAGCTTACAGGTAGGTACGGAGACGGCTTTTGCGGCGGCGACGATAGCGGCTCCCTGGGCGGCTGAGGCGGCCTGAGTAACCTGGGCATTTGTTTTTTGGGTAAAGACAGGTAAAAAACTCACTGAAAAAGAAATAAGAAGTAGTACTGATAGGATTTTTTTATTTCTTAAAAAAGCTCGAGTCATATATAGATTATATTATATTAAGGAGGAAATAGCCATATTCTTTATCACTATAAATTATTTTTTTACTAATGAAATAGTTTCTAAGACTAACCCAATCTTTATTTAGGGAAGGAACGGTATTTTGATAACGGCTAGTTCCGACGGTAGCTTGAACTGGGTCACTAAACATTTTTTTAATCTCTTCCAGGCTGATCTTTAGAAGGTTTAAATCATTCAGAAGTTTTAAATGAAGGAGAACCATATTTTTTGGAACTGAAATGAGTAGTAATTTATTAACGGTTCTTCCGTAACCTTCGATTATTGGGTCTAGCCCATCTAGAATTTTTTCGTCCTGATTTTGAATGGCGTTGCTTATTATTACCAATTCGTTATCTACTTTTTCAACACCGGTACCGGTAAAAAATGATTGCGTTAGATTATTGCCATATTGTTTTAGGGTTGAGGTGCTGTCATCGTCTATTATCTTAATATCCAGATTAGTATAGGGCTTTATATTAGAAGCCTCAGTCATTGACACGGCAGTATCAAGTATTATTTGTTTACTGACATTGTCTAAGGATGCTCCGTTGATACTTTTAGAGGCAATATATTGAGAAAAAAATGTTTGGGCCAGTCTCTGTGTTTGAGAGAGTTTGGCAAATTCTTCATCGGCTTTTTTATTGGCGGCAATCACTTCCATATTAGCTTGATCACTGGGTGTTTCTCCAGTTTTGGCGATATTGGCCGCCACGGGGTTTCTGTTCAGGCGTACCTCTTCCCCATCACTTGTTCCATCACCATCGGTATCAGTCTTTTTTGGGTCAGTTTTCCATAAGGCCTCTTCCCAGTCCTTCAGGCCGTCATTATCAGAATCCAGAACTAGAAATTCCTGGGATTTAGTTTCCGTTTCAGTGGAAACTACAGTTAGGCTGGCGGCGTGGTGTTCATTTATTAACGAAAATATATAAATTATTGCTAAGGCAATGATAATTGCGAGGAGAATGTAAAGGAATTTTTTTGAAGGCAGATATTTGTGCATTACTTGTAGATTATACCAAACATCTGTGATAAAATACAGGGGTTATTAATTTAACACTTTTATTTAATTTATTAATTTTTTAATCGTCGCGCTTTAATGGACGATTGCGCGATATGCGAATCACCAGATTCGAAACTCGGTAATTTCGTAAAATCACATGAAAAAAATAATCTCTATTGTTACTTTTCTTTCCATCTTCGCCATTGTCTTCGTTGGCCTAAGTTCTCTTTCTCCTCAAAAGGCCCAGGCGCAAAATGTGGGAAGTTTGAAAAATATTGTCACACCCGGTTTTTCTTTTACGATGGATATGGCCCTTGGTGATACAGATCAGGATGTTGTGGAATTACAGAAAGTTTTAAATGCTGATGTTGATACAATGGTAGCCTTGGATGGCCCGGGTTCTATTGGTAAGGAAACCAAGTATTTTGGCCCGGCTACCAAGGTGGCTGTCACTAAATTTCAAAATAAGTATAAGGATGTAGTTTTGACCTTAAATGGTATTACCACAGCTAATGGTTTGGTAGATAAGCCAACCAGAACAAGGCTTAACCTATTATTGGGGGTTATGACTACTAATAATTCCATTGGTTCTCCGGAAAGTCGGGCTAATACTAATACCTCTTCCGCAACGGTGGCCTATGTTGCTCCAGCTGTGGTTTTACCGGCTTATACCAATACAGGAAGAAGCATGACGGTTTGTCAGTTTGTGGAATTAATGATTGCTATTGGTGTTGTGCCATCCAGCCGCGCCACTATTTCCCGAAATGCTCTTAACTGTTCTTCTAATAATTATAACGATGATGATTATACCCCTTCAACTTATCCGAACGTAGATTTAACGGTTAATAATCAAAGTTCTGTTACTGTTGCCAAAAATACTAGTGTCACTCTTCGCTGGACTACCACTCATGCCACCGCTTGTTCCGCCACTTGGGGTTCAAGCCTGGGTACATCTGGTTCTAAAGTTATTGTCGCCTCTGCTTCAAATACGTATTCAATTTCTTGTACTGGTTCCGGACATACTGATAGTGACACAGTGAGTGTTAGTGTTAGTGGAAATGGTTTGGCAGCCGCCTCATCTACTGCTTCAAGCAGCGCTCTTTGGATGGCAGTCAGAAACTCTTCTATTATTAAAAATGTTATTTCTCTTTTGACTTCTTCTACCACTGAGACCGCTGGCCCCGCTCCAACAAGCGCTGAGGGTCAAGCTTTCCCAAGTATTGCTACGGACTCCAAGAACCTACCGCATATTTTGATTAAGGGTGAAGAAAACGCCGGTTTGTTTGCTTATAATAAAATTAGCAATGCTTGGGTTAAGAGTGTCCCATTAATATTTAAAATTGGTGGTCCTGGTAACCCTCATATTGAAGTGGATGATTTGGATAATACTTGGATATCTGGTAACACTGTGGACCCCTACTTTACTTCGGGGGAAGCTCAAGAACCATCAGTCGCTACTTGTAATTTAGCCCTCCAGAATAGTGGTGGCGCCTTTGGTGGTACCTGGTCCGTCTTTCATGATTGTGCAGCGACAAATAGTAGCGATACTGTTGCTGGTGGAGCAGCTGCTGGAGCAGCATCTGGTGCTGCTATTGGGGCTACAGTTGGTTGTATCGGTACGGTATTAGTGGGTTGTGCCCCAGGTATACTTCCAGGTGCTGCGGTTGGTGCTGCTATAGGTGGTACAATCGGAGCTGTTTCTGGTCTTTTGTCTGGTGAAACTAGTAACGCTGGGAAGATTATCGCAATTAAAATGACTGGCCCAACAGGCTGTGAAGGTATCACGGGTTTGATTGGTTTTACTAGAGGGAATATAGAGCAAGCTATTGAAAGAGGTCTGGTGTCACCAGGTGCTTCCAGCGGAACTATCTTAGGTCAATCAGATATGGGCCCACTTCGTTGTGGGGTGGAAAATACACCACAGCGTCAGGCTAATGTTCAAGCTCTTGTTGATAGTGGTCAATATGTTATTTTAGGTAAGCCTATTGAAGGTAACTGGGGAACCGGTAGTGATTCTACTGAGGAAGAAGAGCAAGCTCTGGCTGATGCTAAAGCAGAGGCTGAAGATGCCGCCAAAAAGAGAACTGGTAATTGGGTCGGATTCCTTGGCAGTGCGCTTAAGGCTCCATCCAGGATAGCTAGTGATGATGCAGACTCTAGTTCATTATCAGGTCCAGATTACAGTTCAATTCTAGGTAGTGCTGGTGGCTCTAGTGGCTCTTCTTCCTCTTGGTTTAAGAAAGTTATGGACACCACTCGTTTGAACTTTGTGGGTAACGTTTCTGTGGATCCATTTAATGCTGGTAAAGCCTGGTTCCTTGGTAGCCAGCCTGATCCAATCGTAGAATTTACTTCTGGTGGTGATCAGGAATTGGGGGATAATTTTACTCCCGGTCAAAGCGGTGAAAAGATTGCCTTCAAAATTGCCCCAAGTTACAGCACTACCACCGCCACCACCACGGTAGTTATCAATGGTATTTCCACCACCACTTCTACCACCACCTTTGTAGGTGAACAAGGTATTTGGCACGCTGTTTCTGGTGGCTGGGACAATGATGACAGCGGTTATATTAACTCAGAGATGAGCAACCGTGTTATTTGGGCTAAGTTTAGTAAATACAACAGTATGAATGATGATGGCAGCTATGTCAGCGTTGGTATTGATTGGAAAAATCCAAAGGCGGCTTACATTGCCTCTTCATATAGTGGTGTTGCTATTAACATTTGGAATGGTGTTAAGTTCCTCTTCCCTTCAACTGGCTTGTACGTTGTAGATGCAAGCGCTTCTTCTTTTGGAAATGGTATCAGACGTTTTGCTCCTCAATGGACACCAGCTCAAGGCGGTGGAGCCTTCTTATGTTGGACCGGTGGAGATGGTAACGTCAAGCTGAAATATATTACTACTGAGGGAGTAAGTAAATTTGGCCCAACCACCACAATTGGAACTGGTACCCAGTGTGCCGTGTCCACTGACACCAATGGTAATATTGATTTAACTTATCTTTCCGGTAAAACTGTGAAGTATAGAAAGATAATGACAGCTACCTCAACGGCTACAACTCAATAAGTAAGTTAGTCCAATCAGTTAAAGTCAAATCCTCACTCCTCGCTTGGGTGGGGATTTTGATTTTAGTAAATATTTCTTCCAAATTAATTACTCTTTCATTTGTAGAAGTATCTTTTTTCAACCATTGTTTCAGATTTCCAATCAGCATTTTCCTTTTATGGGCAAAGCCGGCATGAATAATTTCAAAAAATCTCTCCTCGCCCATTTTGCTTTCCAGGAAAAAGTTTTTAGAAATATTATTAATCAGTAATATCGCCGAATCTACTTTTGGGGCGGGTGAAAAGTTTTCTTTATCTACTTTCATGATTTTTTTGGGTTGGCCAAAGACTTTCACAGAAAGAGATAAAAGGTTTTCTTTATTATCTCTTGCCACTATTCTGTCGGCAATTTCTTTCTGCACCATTACCACAATTTTAGCCGGCTGGTTTTCCGTTTCCAAAAACTTTCGTAAAAATTGTCCGGTAATATAATAGGGAATATTGGCAATAATCTTATATTTGTTTTCCCTCTCATTAGCTAAGGGGAGGGTGTCATTCTGATGACCGGAGAGGTTGAAGTCTAGGATATCGCCATGCACTAACTCTAATTTATTATTTTTTATTTCCCCCGCAAATTTTTCCTGCAGAAATTCAATCAGGCGGTCATCTTTTTCCACGGCAATCACCTTTTTAGCTATTCCTAAAAGTTTTTCCGTAAGTACTCCCTTCCCCGGCCCGACTTCTAAAATTACATCTGTATTATTCACTTCCCCCGCTTCAATCATTTTGGTTAAGGCCACCTTGGATTTCAGGAAGTTCTGGCCCAGTGATTTTTTTGCGTTAATTTGCATATTTTTATATTAGCACGAGGTATTTATAAGTCCATAAGATAAGATGATTTAGGAGTTTTACGCCACCAGAGCTGATGTAATTTCTGGAGTGCGCATAATTTCCTGCTGAAAATTTGCTCTCTCTCGGCTACCCGCCTGCGAAGCCTCCAAAATCACATCAGCTCTGGTGGCTCTTACAATTCGAGATATATTATTTTCTCTCGATATTCAAATGTTTGATCATTTTCAATAAATTCCTCTTCAATATCAGAAATAAATTGTGATGGCGTGTTTGTTTGGGTGGAACCAAAAATTGTGCGCGTGTTGGCATAAGTCAGGAACACTTTTTTTCTAGCCCGAGTAATGGCCACATAGAATAAACGCCTTTCCTCCTCATTATCCTCCTTATTTTTAGTGGAGCCCATTCTTTGATGTGGGAACAAATCCTCTTCTAGTCCCGTGATGAACACATAATCAAATTCCAACCCTTTTGAAGCGTGTACCGTCATTAATTTTACGGCGTCCTCATTTTTCTCTAAGCTATCCTGATCACAGGCCAAAGCCGCTTCTTCAATAAGTTTTTCTATCCCCTCACCCAGTGGAAGATGATCATATTTTATGGCCAAGGTTGCCAGTTCACGCATGTTCTCCAGTCTTTCCTTATCTTCGTCATTGCCATTTTGTAATTCTTTTTCAATCCCACTCTCTTTAATAATAAACTTTATAACTTCAGACGGTTTTTTTTCTGAGGCGGTTTTTTTGATCTCATTTAACAAATTAAAAAATTGATTTACTTTTATTTTGGCGCTGGCGGGCAGATCTTCTTTTTGCCCGGAAAAAACTTTTAAAATAGTGACTTTGCCCAGACCACGTGCTGGTACGTTTATGATTCTCTTTATGTCCGTCAAACTATCTGGGTTCAGTCCGGCTCGCACAAAAGAAATAATATCTTTCACTTCCCTTCTTTCAAAAAATTTTGTTCCCAAAACTTGATACGGCACGCTTTTAGTTAAAAAAGCTTCTTCAATAGCGCGGGATTGAAAGTTTGCGCGGTATAAGACTGCTATGTCTCTAGCAGAAACACCTTTTGCGATAAGCTCTTTGGCTTTGTTGGCAATATAGTGAGCCTCCTCCACTTCATTATAACCGGCATACAAGGAAAGCTTCTCACCTTCCACGTTTTTGGTAAATAAATTTTTCTCGACGCGGTTGGTATTTATTTTAATAATGCTATTGGCCACCGCTAAAATATTTTGCGTGGAGCGGTAATTTTCTTCCAGCAGAATTACTTTTGCCTTTGGATAATCTTTTTCAAAATTCAAAATGTTTTTTATATCTGCCCCGCGCCAGCTGTAAATATTCTGATCTATATCCCCCACCGCGCAAAGGTTTTGATGTTTTTCCGCTAAAAGTTTTACCATCATATATTGCACCTTGTTCGTGTCCTGATATTCGTCAATATGAATATATTTCCAAATATTTTGATATTTTTCCAGGACCTCCTTATTATTTTTCAGTAATTTATATGTTTTAAGTAGCAGATCATCAAAGTCCAAAGCTTTTTCTGCTCCCAATCTTCTCTCATATTCCGTCCAAATTCTCGAAATTAATTCGTGCTGGCTGGTGGTATTTTCTCCGCGGATAGATTCCGCAAAATCCTCGGCGTTTTTTAAATCTCCTTTTTCTCGGGAGATGATATTCAGAATTTTACCCGGCTCGTGTTGTTTGGAGTCCAATCCTATTTCTTTTATGATTTCTTTTATTGTTTTCAGGGAATCATTCTTATCAAAAATAGAAAAATTACGGGTCAGGCCAATTTCTCGGCTATTTTCTTTTAAAATGTGTACCCCTAATGAGTGAAAGGTACTGATAAAAGGTTTCTCTTTGGGGAAAGTTCCGCCTTGACCATGTTCTTTCTCTAAAGCCATCATCACTCGGTCTCGCATTTCTTTGGCCGCTTTATTGGTAAAAGTAATCGCCAAGATGTTCTTTGGCTCAATCCCGGTTTTGATCAAGTGCATTATCCGGCAGGTTACTGTCTTGGTTTTGCCCGCCCCCGCCCCCGCAAAGACCAAAAGTGGTCCCGAAGTGTGTAAAACAGCTTCTTTTTGTTGGGGGTTTAGGCCATCCAGGTAGTCATTTACGCCTGTTTTCTCATTCATTGACAGAGTATAGCATAGAGTTTATGTTTTACCTAGGCAAAATACCCTTATTTTAAGCCAGAATATGCAGAAGGATATCCACATGGGGTTGGCTTTAATGTTGTTTTAATGTCCTATTTTTGCTACTATTTAAAGGTAGGCGGTTCACCAGTCTTCATGACTTCCCTAATAACTACCGGTTTCCCTGAATTACAACTGCCTCGATTATGTATTTTCAACCAAACACTAAATTAGATAAGCGTATTTGGCTTTCACTGGGAAAGTCTATTTTGTTTTTAATCCCAATCGTCGGGCTCTTTTTAATGCCAACCGTTACGCACGCCAGTATCTTTTCATTTATTTCTGATTTATTTAGTGGCCAAAATGTTTCTGCTCAGGCGGAAACTGTTATTGAGGCCAGTTCCCAAACCATGTCTCTGCCTGAGCCGGCCATCAATTTTGATCCCTCGCTCAAGCTTGGCGGGGAGGTGGTGATAGACGGCGGGGAGGCTTTATTGTCAGAAGCCGGTCCTTCAACTGAAGCCCCTGATAAGGCAGACAATTCTAATGGGCAGATCAGTACTTATATTGTTAGAAGCGGCGATACTTTAGCCGGTGTCGCTAAAATGTTTGATGTTTCAGTCAATACCCTTTTATGGTCCAACAATCTAACCAAAGGATCAGCTCTTAAGGCTGGTCAGATTTTGGTTGTCCTGCCTATTTCCGGCGTTATGCATACCGTTGTTAAAGGCGATACTTTAAACAGTATTGCCAAGAAATATGGTGGAGATATAACCGAAATTTCACAGTTTAATGATCTAGCTATTAATGCCAGCTTGAGCGTTGGTGACCAAATTATCATTCCTGACGGCGAGGTTTCTTCTTCCATTACCTCTTCAAAGCCGTCAGTTTCATATAACAGTCCAAATTATAATAGTTATTATACTCAGCCTTTCCCTAACGGCCCAAGAATACATCAGACTCAGGGTTTGCATGGCTATCGTAATTCCGCCGTGGATTGGGGTATGCCATTAGGTACTCCGCTCTCCGCTGCCGCCGCTGGTACGGTAATTATAAGCCGAAACTCTGGCTGGAACGGCGGTTATGGTAATTATGTTATTATCCAGCATCCAAATAACACGCAAACTATTTATGGCCATATGACCAATACCATTGTTTCTGTCGGTCAGCATGTTTCTCAGGGTGAACTGATCGGTTATTCCGGTAGCACTGGTAATTCTACCGGTCCGCATCTACACTTTGAAGTTCGTGGGGCCAAGAATCCTTTTAATTATTTTAAATAATAACATGTCGGAATTTGTCTTAAGCATCATAAGGTTTTTACTTCAGAAGATAGCTGAGCTATAATAGCCTTATGCTATATACTAATAATAATTCTAAAAACAAGACTGGTGATCAGGATCCTTTTGATAAGAAAAAATTAGCGGAAGAGGCCAAGAGGGATCAAGAAAAGATCAGGGCCGAGCAAAAGGAGCAGGAGAAAAGAAAACTTCAATTGCAAATTGATAATTTAGAAAGAGAGCTTGACCGGCTTAAGATATTTTTAAATACAAAAAATAGGTTGCTCTCTGATGCAAAAAGAAAAGTTGAAGACGTAAAGAAAGCAATTTTCCTTTTGGAATCCGGTATAAAGAAGCAAGAGGGCGGAATGGGTTATTTAAACGATGACGCTTTGGCTGAAGAAAACAAAAAGGCGGCCACAGAGGCAGAGCTTAATAAGGTTCGGATAAAAATACAGGTGGCTGAGAGAGAAAAAGCGGCCTTGGAGGTAAAGGTTGCCGGTAATAAAACTAGTTTAAACGCTTTAAATCGGAAAATTGATCTAGCTAGAGGAGAACTGACTAAGAAATTAGTGGAAGAGGAGACAATTAAAAAGGATCTTAAAAAAAGTGAGGACGAGGTGGCACGCAAAAAATCAAACAAGACAAGATTAGAAAAATATCAGGGAATAGAAAATGGAGAAAATAATCAAACCGTTTTAATTAAAAGAAGAGAAGCTGATGATCTGGATAGAGAAGGTCAACAATTGATAAGGGAAATAGATATCTATAAAAGAGAGTTGGAAAAACTTACCGCTGGTTTACGGTTAAAGGAAAAAATGTTGGCTGATTTAAAAATCAAGATTGATCAGGCTAGGAGTGTTGTTTCTACCCTTGAGGAAAAATATTCTGGTCAAGGTAATGATTCCAGTCCAAAAGAGGAAATTGCTCTAGAGCCTGGTTATTATGAGAGTAAAAATAAGTTAGGAGAAATAGAAGTAGACATAAACCGTCTCAAGGATAAATTAAGGGTGGCGGTTGAAGAGCTGGAATTGTTAAAAAAAGAGGATGAGGCTAAAGCAGAAGAGGCAGCAAGAAAGACGCGAGAGCTTGATGACTTGCAAGAAACTTACCAGAGTTTAGGAACTGAAGTTAAACAGAAAACGAATAAAGAAATCAAAGTGATAAAAAGCATTAAAGATGAGGAGCGTGGAGTTAAAAAGGAGAAGCAAGAATTATTCCTAAGAAAAAGAGAGATTGAGCAATTAACCAGTGATTTTAATGTTCTTGCTCAGGATGTGGTTAATGTGAACAGAGACCTAGCTTCAAAGGAGAGGGAAATTCAGGATTTAAAAAGAAAGAAAGACACCATCAGATAGCCTTTCTAATTTTTAGGACGATATTGTAGAGCTTCCAGAATGTGCGGAAGCTCTATTTCTGTTTTTTGTTCCAGATCCGCAATGGTACGGGCCAGCTTGATGACACGGTGATAGGCTCGGGCGGAGAGGCCAAGTCTGACGGCACTTTTATCCAAGATATCCTTCACCTCTTTTGATAAATCAATTAAATTAGAAATATCTTTGGAGTTCATCTCGCCATTGGTTTTTACTTTGCGTTTTAATTTTAAAAATCTTTCCTGTTGTATCAGGCGAGCTTTAGAAATCCGAGCGCGAATCTTGGGATTATTTTTAATCTGATTGTCACTTTTTCGTCCGGACAAATCCGCATGATTAATTTGGGAAACTTCCACCCACATATCAATGCGGTCCATGATCGGGCCGGATATTTTTCTCTGGTATTTTAAAAGATCAATCGCCCGGCAAATGCATTCCTTGGTTTTAGAACCATAATTTCCGCACGGACAGGGGTTCATGGCAGCAATCAAAATAAAATTCGCCGGGAAAGTGATGGAACCGCGCGCGCGGGAAATGCTGATCTCTCTTTCCTCCAGTGGTTGGCGTAGTGTTTCCAAAACTTTTTTATCAAACTCCGGAAACTCATCCAGGAATAAAACTCCCCGGTGAGCCAGGGTTACTTCTCCTGGCTTAGGAATTGTGCCACCGCCAACCAGTGAAACATAAGATGCTGTGTGATGTGGGGCGCGGATAGGGGGCTGACTGACCAAATCTCCTTTCAGTGTTCCAGCTACGGAGTGAATCCCTGTGATTTCAATAATCTCATCAAATGATAACGGTGGTAAAATTCCGGAAAAGGCTTTGGCGAGCATAGTTTTACCAGTACCAGGTGGGCCATACATAGCAATGTTATGACCGCCAGCGGCCGCTATTTCCAATCCCCTTTTGGCGCTTTCCTGGCCTACCACATCAGAAAAATCTATTTCATTTTCCACATCTGGTGATTCAATCTTGGTTTTTGGCTGGGCGGAAATTCTCTGTAAGTTTTTATGAAATCTATTTTTTAAAACCTCCCCCTTAATTTCATCGGCTTCAAAGAATTCTGGATCCTCCACTTCCCCTTTGCTATCAATTAAAGATAAATGGGTTATCACCTCTTCTAAAGTATCTGCGCCATAAATTATAATATCAGAAATCAGAGCCGCCTCGCGAGCGTTTTCTTTTGGCAAATATATTTCCGTAAAGCCTCTTTTTTTGGCCTCGGCCACGGCGGGTAAAACGCCGCTTATTTTTCTCAGATTACCATCCAAGGAAAGCTCTCCTAGAAATATTTTACCTTCCGGATCAAAAGAAATTTCTTCATTGGCCGTTAAGTAGGCAATCGCCATCGCTAAGTCAAACACCGGGCCTTCTTTTTTAAAATCCGCCGGCGCGAGAGAGATAACCACTTTCTGATTACATTGTTTCGGTGATTTGAAGCCGGAATTTTTAATAGCTGAGGAAACTCGGTCCCTACTTTCTCCCACAGACTTATCCCCCAGCCCAACAATAGTTAAATTATTCAATCCTTTGGAAATATCCACCTCCACATCAATAATCCGCGCGCCCAATACGCTCGGTTGCGCGCTGTATGTTTTAGCAAATCCCATTTATTATTTTGTATGTTCAATACAAGTTAAGGACGCAGGATTGGCGTTTAGGCGCTCTTCAGGGATTTCCTTGCCACAGACATTACATTTACCATAAGTGCCAGCTTCTATTTTACCTAGAGCACTTTCAACCTGTAATAGTTGAATATCTAATTGATCTAAAATAGCTTTATTTTCATCTAGGCTTTCCATCACGTCGGCCGTTTCGTTTTCATCGGCAGAATCTGAATCAAGATCCGTGGCCACCGCTTGCCACTCTCCATCATTAGCGGAAGGATCCTTCTTGCCTACCGTCGCTAGCTCTTTTAATAATTTAGCTTTCTCCGCCTCTAACAATTTTTTATATTTTTCTGTATTCATATGTTCATTATAGCATAAAGGCTAATAATTAAAACCAGTCTATCTCTTCAGCGTTTTCTCCTTATTGAGGCGGTCAATTATTTCCTTAAAGGCGGTCTCATTTACCGTAATAATAATTGTTTCCTTGTCAATTATTCCATATAACAGTATGACATTATTATTTTCATCACGAAGAATTCTAACATCTTTATTTACAATCACACCGTCTTCAAATTTTTTGTTATCAGTGGGTGTTAAATCCGCAATTAGTCCCCCACCATTTTCATAACCTGGTAGCTTGAATAGTATCAGCAAATCTTTTTTCAAATTAACTTCCCAACTAAGCATTCCCGCGTAAGCGTTTTCAAAGTATGACGTTTTGAAAATGATAAAAGGCAGATTTTTTCCAAAAGAGTATGTTCCAATCATATAATCCGGAAGCAAAGTTCTTTTTAATATGTCTGGCATATTAAAACCGGTTTGAGTGACAAATTCTCCGGCGGTTATTAGCCTCCGGGCTGTACTGGTGCCAGTGGTAATGTAGGTATTGTAAAGCTTATTCACGGTTATTTGCGAATCATTTAGTTTAGCCGATAATGTTTCTAATAGTTTTCCTTTTGGAATAGTATTTAGGCTAAGTTCATCTTTGTGTTCAGTGGTAATTAGTGATGGTAACTCTTGAACTTGGGTCACGGGGCTTCCACCGCCACTGGTAAAGATAAAAGCCACAATTACTCCTATGATTCCCAGAACAATTAAAATAATACTGATAAAAATTATAATTTTATTTTTTGAATACTCAGCTGGAGCGGCCGGCTCTGGCTGTTTTTGCTCCGCCTGAATTTGGCTGTGCATTTTCTGATTTTCCGCAATGGCAATATTAATTGAGGAAAGGTGATTGTTCTGAATAGCGGATTCCAAATCCCCTTTGTAAGTTCTGACGATTGATTTTTGCGTATTAGGGTTGGTAACTGGTATTGATTGGGGAGAGGGCGCTGTTTGGGATGGTGTGTATTTTTGATTATTTAAAATATTAAAAGCCCCAGCTCCTATATTGGCTGTTGTAGTATTTTTCTGCTGGACAGGGGCGCCCTTAAACACTGGATCAATTCCAATCCTTAAAGAGTTTACGTCTGATATGTTGTTGTTTTTATTTTCCTCGGGAGGCATAATCAGTCCCTATTATAACATGAGTGGCGTATCGCTTCTACCTTTTTAAGAATGCTATGATATAATTCAGAACATTAATAATAATTAGTATAATTATATGATAGATAAAATTTTAACCCTCCTTTTGATTTTTGTCCCCGTCACCGTCATAGCGGAAATTTTTCAGGCGCCACCTATTGCCTTGTTTATATTGTCGGCCTTGGCCATCGTTCCACTTGCTAAATTTATCGGTGAGGCAACGGAGGAATTAACTGTTTATACTGGCCCGGCCCTGGGCGGTTTCCTCAATGCCACTTTTGGTAATGCCACGGAACTTATAATAGGCATTTTTGCTTTGCAGGCGGGTTTAATTGAAGTAGTTAAAGCGTCCATCACTGGTTCCATTTTAGGTAATCTTCTTTTAGTGCTTGGCTCAGCTATATTTTTTGGTGGTCTCAAGCGTGAAAAACAAACCTTTAATTCTACCGCGGCTAAGGCGAGCGCTTCCACTTTGCTTTTGGCGGTAATTGCCTTGGTTATTCCGGCGGTATTTTTACAAACCTCAAACATTCCCTCTTTTGCCGTAATCGAAAAACTTAGTATTGTGGTGTCTGTTATTATGATTGCGGTGTATCTAGCCAGTTTATTTTTCTCCCTTTATACGCACAAACATTTATATACTGAGGACGTTGGTAAATATGAAGCCAAGTGGAGTATTTCAAAAAGTATCTTTGTTCTTTTGCTATCCACCGTGTCCGTGGCCTTTATGTCTGAAATACTGGTGGGCTCTATCGAACCGTTGGTGGCTAGTTTTGGTTGGACGGAATTATTTATCGGTGTGATTTTTGTGGCAATTATTGGTAACGCGGCCGAGCATTTTTCTGCCATCACGGTAGCCATGAAAAACAAGATGGATTTATCCCTGCAGATCTCCATTGGTTCGGCCACCCAGATTGTTATGCTGGTGGCCCCGGTTTTGGTCTTGGTAAGTTTATTTTTCCCTACTCAAATGAGTTTAGTTTTTAATAACTTTGAATTGATTGCCATAATCTTCTCAGTTTTTGTAGTTAACTCCATTATTGAAGATGGCGAAAGTAATTGGTTTGAAGGTTTGCAATTACTCATGGCCTATTTCATCATGGCCGTCGCCTTCTATTTTCATCCGTAATAAAGATATTTATATATTAAAATAAGCACAAGTATTGTTATTTAGGAGGCTTCGCAGGCGGGTAGCCGAGAGAGAGCAAATTTTCAGCAGAAAATTATGCGCACTCCAAAATAATAATACTTGTGTTTATTTTTTCTGTTCTATTTCCCTAATTTTCTCTTAGCCCAATCCGGGTCCGCAAGTTTAATAGATAAGCTGATTCGCCCTCGGTCATTATCCACTTCCTTTACTATAACTGGCACCTTTTCACCTACTTTAACTAGACTTTCCACTTTTTCTACTCGGAACGGTGCAATTTCAGAAACATGGACCAGGCCCTCAGTATCTCCCTGAAGTCTGACAAAGGCGCCGAATTCGGCAATCTTGGTTACCACCCCTTCGTATCTCTCCCCGGGCTTGTATTCATGGGTCATGGCTTCAATCAAGGCTTTGGCTTTCTCAGCGGAGCCATCTTTTCCGGTACAATATACTGTGCCGTCATCTTCAATATCAATATCCGCGCCAGTCTTTTCTTTAATTTCCTTAATTACTTTTCCACCAGAACCAATCACCCCTCCTATCTGATCTGGACGGATTTTTAGAACCAATATTTTTGGAGCATTTGGTGAAATATCTTTTCTTGGCTCAGCAATTTCTGCCAGAATCACCTCTAGGATTTTAAGTCTCGCTATTTTTGCTTTTTCAAAAGCTTCCACTAGGGCGGAAATTGGCACACCACTAACTTTCACATCCATCTGAATGGCAGTTACTCCATTTTTTGTTCCGGCCACTTTAAAATCCATATCACCATAATGATCTTCCGGTCCTTGGATATCAGTCAGTACTTTATAATTACCTTTTTCGTCCATCATTAAACCAGAAGCAATACCAGCCACGGGTGCTTTTATCGGCACCCCACCATCCATCAAGGCAATAGTGGAGGCACAGACGGAACCCATAGAGGTAGAACCATTAGAAGACATCGCTTCAGAAACTAAACGGATAGTATAAGGGAAATCTGAATTCTTGGGAATCATTGGTAGCAAAGCTTTCTCAGCTAAGGCACCGTGACCAATCATTCTTCTATTTGTGCCACCCATTCGGCCTGTCTCACCAGTTGAATATGGTGGAAAGTTGTAGTGATGCATAAATCTTTTGGCGTCCGTGCTTTCCTCCATACCATTTATAATCTGAGCATCAGCTGGGCCACCTAAGGTTAAGACTGTTAGAATATGTGTACCCCCACGGTAAAATATTCCAGAGCCGTGGAGAACTGGTGAAATACCACCCGCTTGGGCAAATAAAGGCCTAAGCTCATCTATTCCTCGTCCATCCGCTCGTTTATTATTTTTTAAAACTCGCTCGTGAATCATAGCGTCCACTTTTTCTTCAAATAAATGTTCGGCAAAAGAAGATTTTATGTCCGGATATTTTTCTGCGGCCAAAGTCATCCAAATATCCATTATCTCCCCTATCTTTGAACCGCCAGGAATTCCACTCATCACATAGCTCTCTAATTTTGGTTCAATGTTGGAAGTAAACAAATCCTTAATCTCCGCTGGCATTACTGGAGCGGGTAAACTGATTTTTGGGACACCAATCTCCGCAATGACTTTTTGCTGCCAAGTATTTATTTTCTCAATTTCTTCTGACGCCTTCTTCATGGCGTCAATAATGACGCTCTCTTGTGCCTCATCACCACCAAGCTCAATCATGTTTATATTTCCGTCTTTACCGCAAGCAATCAAATCCAGTTCAAAGTTTTCATTTTCTCTCTCTGTATAAGTAGGGTTCACTTCAAAACCATCAGTTTTATGTTTACCAATTCTGATAGCGGATACTGGTCCGTGGAAAGGAATTTTTGACACACCTAAAGCCAAGGAAGCAGCGATGACAGCTAATACATCTGGATCATCTTCTTCAATAGAAAGGATGGTAATAACCACTTGTATTTCTTTTCTAATCCACTGGTCAAAAAGCGGACGGATGGTGCGGTCCACCACTCGGCCGGATAAAATAGCCTCGTCAGATGGCTTGCCTTCCCTTTTCATAAAACGGCTACCGAGAATCTGACCGGAAGCATAAAATTTTTCTTCGTAATCTACTGTTAATGGCAAATAATCCGCGTCTTTTTCCTCTTTGGAAATAACGGCCGTGGCCAAGATAGTGGTGTTACCGTATCTTAAAATTACAGACCCGCTAGCATTCTCCACTAAATCACTAAACTCAGCGCTTAATTTCTTACCATTAAGCTCCATCGAAAACTCTTTTTTCTTCATATTATTATATGATTTAAACTAGATCTTTGAATTTCAGATCACCTGCCAAGGGCAGACAAACTGCGTATCCAAAGACCAGCATTATTAATAAAACCCACCTATTTCTAAGTGAGTTTTATGTTAGCATAGATTTTAGTGTTTGTTTAGAGGTTCTATTCTCCTTTTGTGGCATTATGTTTAATTAAGTCCTTAAACATTCTTTCTATTACCCCAACCGAAGCATAGTCTTTATCACTAAGTGTAATACTGGGATTGAGCCCATTTTCACCGGCAATTTTCACATTATGCTTTAATAATATTTTTTCTACTAATCTTAAACATCTAAGATAATTCATTTGTAGACAATCGATGTTTCCGCTAACGTTTACATTTCTAGGATATTGGGATACTATTTTTTTTCTTTTTTCTATAAGTTCCTTGAGCTCATCTTTCATTAGTTCACTAGCATGTTCCATTGCATTATGATCCTCGCTGTAGGTTACGAACTTAGATTCTCCATCCCTCGCAACATTGGGGGCAAATTTTCCAAAAATTTCAAACAATAGTTCGTTAAGCAATTTTTTTTCAGGGGTCTTGCCTGCCTCGCTGAGAAAATCTTCTATTTCTGCTGTTATATCCCAGTTATGAGTTGAAAGTTTTTCTTCTTCGAACGTGTTATAAAGTTCCGCCACCTCCTTTCTTATTTCGTCAGTCCGTATTTCCTCAAGATGATGTTTCTTTGATATTTTATATGCAGCCGTTTCTTTTTTCTTTTCCCAAACGGCCTTTCTTTCCGTATGATCTTCAATCACTTTTAAATCATCTGCTACTTCTTTACGATATTCGTCTGGCTTAAATCCTGGAATTTCCATATTTTTATTCAATTAACTATTAATAAACTTTTTCCGACTTAATACCTATTTTACCCCCCCAGAAAATAATTGCAAGCCCTTGTACAGTTTCTCAAAACTTAGATACACCATGGTGAATGTCTATATCACATACGCCATGGCGTATCTCAAAGTAAGCTATCGCTTACTTGGTTAAAAAATGAAGAAAAAATATTAAAACTTTCACCTAGGTGAAAGTTTTATTTTAAAGTAACTCATGGGTTAGTTTAAAGTCGGTAAAGAAAAAACTTTCGCTATGGCGAAAGTTTGTCCACACATTATTAGTTTTTACTCGTAAATTTGAAGGGGAATTTCTTAGTGATTACAATTTCTTTTATAAACATCCTAATTGCATCAGATAAGGTAATACCGTATTTTTTAAGTATCTTTTGCGCCTCGATTTTATCTTTTGAATCTATTCTTATTTGAAGTGTTGTATTCATATTATTGTTTAATTAAGCTGATATATCTTAAGTATATACAATGTAATTACATTGTCAATACATATAAGATACAAAAACAGGCTGGGGATTCGGAAATCCCCAGCCGTGTTATTTCTTGCCAATCATCATCCTACGGTGAGATTTTCCCGCATTATGGACAGATCCTTTTTCAGCCTCCTCTGGACCTCCCTTATTGTGACGGGCTGTCTTTTTTGGTGGCATAAGCAGCCTTTACCACCAATGCATCTGGTAGTACCGACGGCCTGATGCTGAAACCCCGCAATTATTTTGCGAAGGGCTCTGCTCGGTGGTTTTACCGGTCCACGACAGTGTGGGCATGTCGCCCGTAAAATCTGATGTTTACACATCATACTTAAGCCAAGCCAGCTCATATTTTGTCTCCTTTTGTACTTCCTATTCTTGTTTAAGACTAGCAGACTGGCAAAATTATGCAAGAAAAAACACCGCAATGTTTTAGCGGTGTTTTTTCTTCACCCCACCTTTCTTAGGAGGGGTCGCGTTCTAACGTGGGGGTGGTTTATCTCCTCCCCCCAACTGGCCCGAGCAAATATTTTCGATTATTTACGTCCAAGTCCATGAAACCATCAACGGCTTCAATCAGTTTAGCTGACGAACTTTTGCCAAAGCAGATAGCTTCCACCTGGCAACCTTCGTTCATCTTTAAGTATTCCACGAGTGGAACAAAATCTCCATCTCCGGAAATAATAATCACGGTATCAAGCTTTGGTGCCATTTTAATAGCATCCACGGCGAGACCCACATCCCAGTCGGCCTTCTTGGCTCCACCGGCAAAGATTTGTAAATCTTTGGTTTTGGTTTCTATTCCCGCTTTTGTCAGCGCTTCAAAAAAGCTTTTTTCATCACCACTTTCGGTGGTAATCACATAGGCAATCGCTCTTATGAGGGAGCGTTCAGCCAAGGCATCTTTTACCACCTGGGCAAAGTTTACCTTAGCGCCGTATAAATTCTTGGCACAATGATATAAATTTTGTGTATCTATAAAAATACCAACTCTTTGATCTTTATGTTTTATTAACATATAAAAATATAATTAATTTTTTTATTAAAATTCGACCTGTGGCAATTATACCACAAAAAAATCAGTCCGAGCGGACTGATTTTTTTGTTTTACAATCCTAGTTTCTTAATTAAAGCGGTGTAACGCTTTGGAGCTTTTTTCTCTAAATATTTTAAATGAGTTCGTCTATCAGCCACCATGCCTAAAAGTCCTCGGCGGGAGTGATTATCCTTTGGATTTTTCTTTAAATGGGCAGCCAATTCATCAATTCTCTTGGACAAAACAGCCACTTGCACTTCGGTAGAACCGGTATCAGTTGCATGTACGGCCACTTCCTTGATAACCTTTGCCTTTTTTATTTTTGTAAGCATTTAAGGAGTCTAGCACACTTCTTAAAAAATTGCAAGGGCGGGGGTAAAAATGGAAATTATTTGATTTTAAAATGTCTGGTTTTGGACTATCAGAAACTATTCAAATTTTTAGGTCCTCGGGTATTTTAGCTGGCTTTTATTCTCTATAAAGCCAGGTCTAAAACCAGACCATAAAAATTTGAATGTTTCTTCATTCCAAAATACCCGAGGACTTTTAAAATTAAATAATTTTTATTTTAAATCATCCTCCGGTGTGCTACAATTATTGTGCGACATGACAATTAATGAACTTAAAACTCAATTCCTGGAATACATTGAAATTGAAAAAGGCCGGGCGGTTAAAACGGTTGCCAATTATGACCGTTATTTAACACTTTTTTTTAAGCAAGCCGGCATTACGGAGCCTAAGGATATTACCAATGAAAAAGTTCGGGCCTTCCGCCTCTGGCTCAACCGCCAACCGGGCGCCAAAACTAAAAAGATTCCTCGTGATTCCAATTACACCTCAACTGAGGGTAATATGACAAAGAAAACTCAGAATTATTATTTAATTGGTTTGCGGATTTTCCTGAGATTTCTGACCAGGCGCGGTATCACTTCCCTACCCGCAGATAATATTGAATTAGCTAAAGTTGGTGAGCGTTCCATCGATGTGATTTCTCAAGTTGAATTGAAACGTTTATTAGCGGCCCCGGATCAGGAAGATAATTTGGAAAAAAGAGCCCGCGGCCACGCTATTTTAGAATTATTATTTTCGACTGGTTTGCGTGTGGCGGAGCTTTGCTCATTAAGGAATGATCTGGATTTAAAAATGGACGAATTCCCTATTCGTGGTAAGGGAAATAAAGTGCGGGTGGTTTTTCTATCTGATGAGGCTAAGAGAGCCGTCAGGAATTATTTAGTCTTACGTAAGGATATGTCAGACGCCTTATTTGTAAAAGTGGCTGACGAAAAGAAACAGGGCCGGCAGTCCGCTGATCCGGAGGGTGGCCTGACCTCGCGGTCAATTGAAAGGATAGTAAAACGCTACGCCACGCTCGCCGGTATCACTCACAAAGTTACCCCACATACCTTACGTCACTGTTTTGCCACAGATTTACTGAGTAACGGTGCGGACATCCGTTCCGTCCAAGCCATGCTGGGCCACGCTAATATTGCCACCACCCAAATTTACACTCACATCACAGACAAGCATCTCCGTGACATCCACAAGAAATTTCATAATCGAGGCTAGTTATTTATTCTTTACACTCGAATTGTTCCAGAAGAATTCAAAAAGTGATTTTAGCATTTCAGCAAACTCTTGGCTTTCAATTATAAAACCAAAGTTTTCTTTTTTAGAGGAAATAAAAGCTACTTTTGTACCATAAATCATAAAACCCATGGAGAAATCAATTTCTTTTGGGAAAAACCGTATTTCTCTTTTTTGTTCGGGATTTGATTGAAGCCAGGGATAATCCTTAAAATCTACCCGTTGTTTAAGGGGCCATAAGGCTCTGGCAAAAATATCTTTTTCTATTTTTTTCTCTTGAAAGTATCTAAAAAATTCAGAAGAAATCACTTCAATCATTGGTTTTGGTGGCCAAAAAGTTAGGAATTCTTTTTCGCTGTAAATTAGGACATCTCGCAGAATACTTTTTAGGGCGTCTTCTCCTTCGTATAGTTTAAGTTTGGGTGTGGACGGACCAGACACATCACGTTTCTTTAACTCTGGAATGATTTTCTGATAATCTTTCTGACCTTTTTGTAGCTTATCAATTAATTGCTGAAAAAGAAGGTTTATTTTTTCTGGTGGTTCGGCCATAAAGGATTTGGTCCCAAACTTTGAGGATTCTGTCACCAAACCTTTTTCCTGTAGTCTTTTCAAAAATCCATAAAGGGAAGGCCTGGGTTTGTTAATCCTTTGTGATAATTTTCCAACCGTCGTTGGTCCGGTTTCCAATAGAGATAAATATGTTTCCGTCTCTTCTTTATTGATCCCTAACGTTGTTAGTATTTTTTCCATATGATTTAAAGTTGTCGCAGTCTTACAACACCATTGCTAATTGATAAATATTAAGCAAATATATACTTAATTTATCAATATGTCAATATTAGTCGTAGTGACACAACAGCATTAATTGTTTACAAAAAAAATGTGTAAAAAGAATTTCTTTGTTAGTTTAGGGGTGGGCGTTTTATTAATACTTGGGGTCTTTTATGGTTTTCATACTAAATCCTCCTTAGACACCAATACTCAGTTTGTAACTGTTAGGTTTGGATACTTGCCTATAGTTTGGAATCTTCCATTGTATATGGCCGTTGAAAAAGGTTATTTTACCGAGGCTAAAATTACTCCTGATCTGGTTCAGTTTCAGTCCCCTAATCAAATGATTGACGCTATTATGGCTGGGCAGTTAGATTTTACTGCACCCGGTGGTCCATTGGGTATTCCGGCCATTGCTGATTATAAAGATCCAGGTAAAATGAAAATTTATGCAATTTCAGGTGAAGAAAGCCAGGATGCTATTGGGGTTGATATTATTGTGCCGACAAATTCAAACATTAATTCCTTAAAGCAGTTAAAAGGGAAGAAGTTTGGAATACCAGCCGGGACTATTCAGTGGCGTACTATTGCCAGAGAAATTTTAGCACAAAATGGTTTAGACATGGATAAGGATTTAACAGTTATAGAATTAGCTCCAAATATTCAAGTTCAGGCAATTGCTTCTGGTCAAGTTGATGCGATGCTGGCTTTGGAGCCTATTCCTACTGTGGCTGTATCAAAGGGTGTGGCAAAAATATTAATAAAAGCGCCAGATAAGTTTATTGCTGATCCAATGTGGGTTGGTGCTGGGGTTGTTAGCACAAAATTTATTAAAGATAATTCAAAATTAGCTGATGCCGTGATAACCATTCTCAACCAATCATTGGAAGAAGTTAACGCTGATTTTGATTCCAGCCGCCAATATCTTCCAAAATATACTTCTCTGACAGCAGATATAGTATCTAGCGTGCCGCGGATAGACTATAAGATCTATAAACAAATTGATCAGAAAACCAAGGAGTCCATTAAAAAGTTTTTGGATATTTTCTATAAATATAAAGTAGTAGACGGAGCCTTAGACATAAATAACCTTCTTTACTCTAAATAGGAAATTTTATTCTGAGATAGAATTCCATATCACCTCATACATTTCCTTGTGCATTTGGATTACGCTTTTATTTTCTATCACAATTCCAATTATTGGTTCAATCAACTGATGAATAAAAACACGTTCCGGAGTAATAACCAAATTAGTGTTTAGTTTAGTCTTAGCGGAAAGTATTTTTGTTTTAGAATTATAATTCTGCTCCTGATTTTTAAGTTTATGAGCCAAAGCTGATTCTTGGAATATCATTTTTATATTTATCGGTAGTTTAGCCCGACGACTTAAAAAATCCATCATAAATTCCTCATGCAAATTAATTGTGGCATCTTGATTGCTTAAAACTAAATAATCTTCATGTGGTTTTATATCTCTGATCAAAGATTCATAGACGCCTTGTATTGCGGGTAAGCCTTCATAGTATTTTATAAAACTTTCTCCGCCTTGTAGGTTATAAATAGCCGAAAACTCAGGTAAAAGGTTTCGGAATCTCTCTTTTCTTGCCTCAATAATTTGTTCAAGCTTCTGTGGGTCCTCGGCCACAAACTTTTTCTTAAACCCTTCCACCTGAATGTTCATCAACCCTTTCTGTTTAAGGGAGTCGATCGTGGAATACACTGTTGTTCTTTTGATTCCTGAGGCCCGGGCTATTTTAATGATAGTGCTTGGCCCTAAGGAGAGGGATGTGAAATAAACTTCAGCCTCATTTTCTGTTAGGCTGAGCTCTTTCAAGGCATCAATTAATTGGTTATTTCTCATATTTTTATCTTTTTACCATAAAATGTCCGCAAAACCGACAACATTAATACTAGCAAAATAAGCACTTAATGGCAAGTATTTGATATAATGACGACATTTTGGACTTATTGCTAAATTTAGGCTACAATGTTTCAGGATATATAAAAAGTAAAAACTGGTGTATACTAATAGTCGAAATTATTTATTAAAAGTCTCTTTATTAATTTAGCAAAATATATGAATAAAAAAATAGGTTGGGTTGTAGTTGTTGTCGTTGTCTTGATTGTTTTAGGTTTTTGGTATAACAATTCAAGAAATAATCAGCCTCTAGAAACTACAAAAGTTAAAATTGCTTATTTATCAGTGGTAAACACCTTACCTATGGCCTTAGCCATTGAGAAGGGATATTTTAAGGATGCTGGCCTTGATGTTGAAGCAATAAAGTTTGAAGCCCCAAATCAAATTGTTGATGCTATTATGCAAGATAAGATTGATTTCATTGCTTCAGCTGTAACTGCAGTAGGAGCAATAGCTGATTCAAAAAATCCCGGGAAAATGAAGATATTTTCTGTGTCAGGTGGTACTAGTGATGTTCCAAATGAAGATCTACTTGTCGCCGCAAGTAGTACTATTTCCTCCTACAAGGATCTCAAGGGTAAAAAAATCGCGATCATGGCTGGTTCAATCCAGTGGAAGATAGCCGCCAAGGATATTTTGGCAAAAAACGGGTTGGACATGGACAAGGATGTTACAATAGTCGAATTAGCAAACGGGCTTCAGTTACAGGCTTTGGCCACTAAACAAGTGGATGCCCTCCTCTTGGCTTTAGAGCCTCTTCCTACTATTGGTGTGAGTAGTGGCGTTGCTAGAATTTTAGTAAAAGGTCCTGCTGAAAACTTGATTGCGGATCCTTTTTATCCAGGAGCGGGTTGGGTTAATACTAACTTTGCGAAGGAAAATCCGCGGACTACCAAGCTAGTTATTTCCATCCTTGATAAAGCCACAAAGGAGATAGTCAATAACCCGGAAGCATCGAGAGCCTATCTTAAGGGTTATACCACACTTACTGACGAGCTTATTTCTAAGGTACCTTTAACTATATTTAAGTCTTGTGAGGATTTAACAGTTAAAGACAAGGTTGCACTCCAAGATTTTCTTGATATATATACAACTTATAAAGTAGTTGATAGTAAGATAAATCTGGAGAATCTGTTATACTGTAAGTAATTATGAGTACTGCTATTTCAGCCGTTAATCTAAGAAAAAACTTCAATAATATTGAGGTTTTTTCTGATTTTAATTTCACCGCGGAAGAAGGAAAAATCACCGCCATCTTTGGGCCAAACGGTTCCGGTAAATCTACCCTTCTGAATATTTTATCTGGCGTCACAGAAAAGGACAGCGGAGAGTATAAGATAGAAAACTTTAATCTGCTTCAGTTTAGTTATATTTTCCAAAATTATCGGGAGTCCCTTCTGCCTTGGCGGACTAACTTTGAGAATGTTGCCTTACCACTTGAAATTCAACACAAGACAAAAAATGAAATAAAAGAGAGAGTGGCAGAGTTACAGAAGATATTTGAACTCAAGATAAATTGGGACGGTTACCCTTATGAGCTTTCCGGTGGCCAGCAACAAATATTGGCCTTTATGCGCGCTTTAGTTACGGAGCCAAAGATATTATTTATTGATGAACCGTTTTCTGCTTTGGATTATGAAAATAACTTATTTCTGCGTGAGCATTTACAAAAGTATTATTTATCCTTCAAGCCAACAATAATACTGATTACTCACAATATTGAGGAGGCGGTACACTTAGCAGATAAAATTGTCGTTCTATCCAAGAAGCCAACTAAAATCATTGATGTCATCAGTAATTCATTACCCTACCCCAGGACTATTCAGTCATTAAAGATTGAAGAGTTTCATAAGATAAAAGATAAGGTGTTGACCGCCTTTCAACAAGTCACAAATTTATGAAAAAATATATAATCATTGGTCCAATAGTCTTGATATTAATCTGGGCAGTCGTCGCCAAGCTCCAGTTGATTGATAAATTTTTCTTGCCTAGTCCTTGGGTAACTTTGGTTGAATTATGGAAGCTAATAATTACCGGCTCTATCCTTCCAGATTTATTTGCTACCTTGGAACGGGTGATAATTTCTTTTATCATCGCCGTTATTTTAGGTATACCTTTGGGCTTGTGGTTGGGACGGTCAGAAAAATTTTACCGGAGCTTAGAATTTGTCATTGATTTTTTTCGTTCCACACCCGCCACTGCTCTTTTCCCTCTTTTCTTGTTAATATTTGGTATTACTGACAACTCAAAAATAGCCGTGGCCGCTTTTGCCTCCATGTTAATCATTATCTTTAATACCGCTTATGGCGTGATGCAAGCCAAGAAGTCTCGCGTTTTAGCTGCTAGAATAATGGGGGCTAGTAAACATCAAATTTTTAAATGGATATTGTTTTGGGAGAGTTTGCCGCAGACTTTTATTGGTTTGAGAAGCGCTATTAGCTTAGCTTTGGTTGTCATAATTGTGACAGAAATGTTTATTGGCACCAACATTGGTTTGGGACGAAAAATTATAGATTCACAGATAACATATGAAATACCAACTATGTACGCCGTCATACTGTTAACTGGTATCATTGGCTACCTGCTTAATTTACTATTTTCTTTGGCCGAAAGGAAATTTCTCCACTGGAGTGGAAAATAATTATTAATCAATTATTAATCTCCCTACGTGCTATAATGGAGACCTTATTAATCTAGGTTAATTTACCCCAAAAGGGTTAAAAAAATGGATCAAAATCATAAAGCGCCAGCTCCGGAGGCTGAGAAAGTTTCAGGTGGAGCAATTAACGATAAAACACTGGCGATTGTCGCGTATATTATATTTTTTATTCCACTTTTAGTCTCTCAAAAACGCTCTGCTTTTTTAAATTATCATATTAATCAAGGTCTCTCACTTTTTATCGTGGCAGTTGTTGGACTCGTCGTCCTGAGTTTTTTAGGTTGGAGATTATATTTCCTATTAAGTATTTGGAAGCTATTATCCATTGTTTGGATGGTCATAGGTATTATCAATGCTTCAAAGAATGAAATGAAACCCCTCCCTGTGATTGGTAATTGGTTTAAGTTGATTAAATAGAAATCCAAAAAGAACCTGTAATTTATTTTTTCGTGCCTTACGGACTAAAGTTTCTAGCAAGAAACTGCGGGAGTAGAGAAATATTTTTGAGACGACAAAAATATTATCGTGCAAAGAAAAAGTGAATTTCAGGTTCTTTTGATGTATACTAATTGTATGAAACTTTTATCTTGGAATGTGAATGGTTTGCGAGCTTTTTATAAGAAAGGGGCTTTTAACAGTATTTTTGAAGTAAACCCAGACATCTTTTGTTTGCAAGAAACCAAGGCTCATCCAGATCAGCTTCCGCCGGAATTGATAAACCCGGATGGCTACCACGCTTATTTTGACCATTCCAAAATGCGTAAGGGCTATAGCGGGGTAGCTATTTACAGTAAAATCAAGCCAGAAAAAGTGGAATACAGTATTGGGACTCCAGGATTGGATAAGGAAGGCCGAATGATCATTGCTCACTTCAAGGATTTTGTCATATGTAATGGGTATTTCCCTAACGGCGGGGAGGACCCTGAGAGGCTTAAATATAAATTAAAATTTTACGAGCAATTTTTAAAATTCATTGAGAAGCTGAGAAAATCTGGCAAGGAAATAATTTTCACCGGTGATATAAATACCGCACACAATGAAATAGATATTGCTCGGCCCAAAGCAAATGAAAATCATACTGGATTTTTAAGAATAGAGCGTGACTGGCTGGATAAAGTGGAGGCTAAAGGTTATGTAGATACATTTAGAACCTTACATCCAAAGGAAATAAAATATACCTGGTGGGATATGAAGACTTTTGCCCGGGACCGTAACGTGGGCTGGCGTCTGGATTACTTCTTTGTTTCAGCCGGCTTAAAAGGTAAAATTAAAAAAGCGGAAATCCTGGATAATATGATGGGTAGTGATCACTGTCCGGTATTTCTCGAACTTAAATAACGGGGACTAGGACACCATTCTTAACTATCTTTATTTGTACGTCTGAATCAATGATTCCGGCGGGGTTAATGTTCAGATGACCTAAAACCCCTTTGATGTCTTTCAAATTCATTATATTATCCGCAATAAATTTAGTTGTTGGCTTGCCTTTCCCAGAATATTTTTCAGCCGAGGCCACGATAATGTTAAACGAATCATACGAGTTGGCGGCCCCAAAGGATAATTCTTTGTTATAGGTATTTTTGAATTCCCTCTCAAAATCACCATCATTTTTTCCAAAACCCACTGACCACATACCTTCATATAATGATTTATTTGGGCTTAATTCAAAATATATTACCGTGGTTAAATTTTTGATATTCAGATCCAATAACTGTTTAGCCAACACATCAATTTCTGGAGGGATGCTCAATAATGCATAAATATCGGATTTATTTTGTTTTGACTTGGCAATAATACTTTTAAAATCCCTTTCCCCCGGCTGAAATTGCTCATCAAAATTAATTGTGATTCCATATTCAGGCGCCAAGGTTTTAATAGAGTTATAAGCCGCAATTATTCCTGGGTTATTTAATCTAAAGATTCCTAATTTTGTCAGACCCTGTCTCTTCATCTCTCCCAAGAAGGCTTTAGCGGAAGTGTCTGGAGTAGTAAAATCAATAAAGTTATACTCTCCCTCGGCCGCCCTCGGGTCAAAAGCGATACCTATGTGTACCACTTGGGATTTTTCTGCTATCGGCGCAATAGTATTCCCCACGGGAGCATAAGCGCTGATGATAGCGTCCACCTTATCAATATTAATCAATTTTTGGGCTGCACTGGCTGCTAATTTTGGATCAACCTGCACATCTTCAAAAATAATTTCATATTTATACTTGGTATTTTGAAGTTTGCTCTGAGCAAGAAGTATCGCATCTCTAATTCCTTCCCCTACAAAGCCGTTTGTGCCAGTTAAGGGAACAGCCACTCCTATTTTTATAATGTCCAAGCTAGCAGAGCTGTTTTTATTAATAGAAATAGCACTCCCAGCAAGGATCAGAACTATAATTATCCCTAAAATACTTAATATTTTCTTATTCATGTGATTTTACGAAATCATGCCGAGCAATCGTCCATTAAAGCGCGGCTTCTTTCTTTTTTAAATTAATAATTAGTCTGAATATTTAATCCTTCAGACTTGACAACATAATAACATCTTTGTCTATGTTAGTAAAGCTGTTGTCGAATCTCGACAATAATATAAATAGGTATATAATATAAGGATGTTTACGAAAGTATTTCATGAGCTTGGCCTGTCAGACATCACTCAAAAGGTTTTCAATGACCTAGTGACCAATGGCGCTACTACCGCCAGTAAGCTGGCTGACCGCGTGGGTATCCCCCGCCCCTCCGCTTATGATCACTTAAAAATCTTAATTAAGAATGGTTTGGTAACAGAGAGGAAAGAAGAATATAGAAAAGTTTTCCAAATTGACGATGTGCGCAATATTCAGGAGCTTTTGTCAGATAAGATAAAGGCGCTCGAAATTGAAAAGAAACAATTTGAACTGTCACTTCCCTCTTTATTACAAAAGGTGGCCTTTATTGAACCACAAATTAAATTTTATTCCGGCAAGGATGGTGTGAAGCAAGTAATGAATCATATTATGTTAAATAGAAATATTGAAACTATTCTTTTTTGGCCTATGAGTGAGATGATGAAAGTGCTTGGCCCGGAATATTTAAAAGAATTAAATGATAAGCGGGTAAAGAGAAATATCTTCATTCGAGCAATTTGGCCAAAGGATAAAATACTAAATACTGATGAATTTCCTTATTTAAAAAGTGGTGAAGAGACCCTACGTGATTTACGTTTTGCGCCGGAGGGTATGACTTGGAATATGGGCTACTGGCTGTATGAGGATAAGGTAGCTTTTCTCTCGTCAGAAAAAGAAGGTTTTGGTTTTGTCGTTCAGAGCCAAGATTTTTCCAACCTGATGAAACTCCAATTTGAAGAAATTTGGAAAATTTCCACAAACAAATAAGCAGCACATGGGATGTGCTGCTTGAGGTTGGTGTTTCGTATTATCAGGGGTGATAAGGGACGAAACAAAGAGCAGAGATATTTCTTGGGCCGAAGTCCAAGAAAAGAAAGAACAAACTAGTTTTTACATCCGGTGGCCAAAGGCGCTTGAGTACCAGGATGAGGGAGCTGTCGTGAGACTATTCCCCGTGAGAGTGCTGTCAGCATGGTCGGCTGACTTTCTGTTCTCTAACCCGAAAGGATTAAAAGTACACTACCATTATAGCGTATGTGCTATATTTTTGTCAAGCGGAAATAAGTTATATTTAAATTGCCTGCTCCCAGGCTTTTTCAAAAATAACCCTCATCATTTCATAAATAAATTGGTCTTGAATTACAATCGCTAAAGGAGCTTTTGGTTGCCAGAGCACCACCTTATTCCCAAAAAGCATAAAAGAAGATGAAAAGTCCCTAGCCTCTAATATTTTTGTTTGTCGTAACTCCTTTTTATCATTTTCAGCTAACCTATCTGAAAAATCCGAAGCGACAGATAAAACTTTTATGTAAATTCCCTTCTGGACTCTATCATCAATCCATTTCTTCTCCACATCCCAGCTAACAAATTGCATGAAATCTTTTGAAGATCCGAAAAATAAAATCTCCTTACCCTCTTCTTCTAGCGACTGCTTAAATATATTTATATAATCACTTTTACCTTTATATATTTTTATCTTTGAATCGCCTGTACCTTGTTGATACAAAGCTAGTAATTCTGGAAGATTAAAGGTTAGGTTTTGGTCAATTTCAGTTAAATTTCTTTTCTTGGTACGTATTTTATCTAGAAGCACGGTAGGTGGTTCTACCATAAAGTCTCTAGAGAACTTTGTTTTATCAGAAAATTTTGCTAGGCCATGATTTTCTAAATTTTTAATTACTTTATATACATTCGGTCTTGATATTTGGAGATTCTCTGCAAGAGTGACAATAGAAGATGGGCCAAGCTTTAAAGATATTAAATATAAATTTGCTTCATGGTCTGTCAGGCCAAGTTCCTTTAGCGAAGTGTAAATATCTTGAAACTGGTTTTTTATGTTTTTAGGGCTTGTTTCCATGTGTGTATTCTTAACTTGTATATATACATTATACATATATCATAATAAATAGCAATATAGCCATATTATGTTGACATAAGTGTAGTACTATGCTATACTTACTCCAGAAGGTTTTTGAAAGCCATTAGTCAGTAACAAACAAACGAAGAAAGGAAGTGTCTATGAAACTTCTCAAACCACTGTTCGTCTCATTGTTTTGGGTCATTATAAGTTCGATGAACCTCTTCACTTACCAGACTACAACAAAGGTTCGCTGTGTTGGTTGGGGTCTAATACTATTGATAAATGTTCTTGTTTGTATTCTTCAGTTACGGCGATTTATTGGGCTGGTTCGAATTGATTCGACGGGAGAAGATACTATAGTAAAGATTAGGAAGGAGAAGTATTCTGAAATTGATGGGCTTTATGGCTTCTTCGAAGAGGAGCAATATTGATTATAAAAGCTACGCGATGTACATCGCGTAGCTTTTTATCTATGCCATACCTACGCTCATACTGATTTTAATATTAATATAGCAAGTGATATAAGTTTAAATTAGCAATTGTCCTTTATAAAGGACAAGGTTAAAAAGTTATCCACAGGCCAGGGTATAAATGTCCTTTACATGTCTTTTAGATAAAAGGTATAATAATAGCAGGCCAACGTAAAAGACAAATTTCTCTCCTGTCATTTGCGTTGAAGAAAAAATAGTTCTTTAACGCACAATTGACATCTCATGAATGTCATACAAATAGGAGCTTCGGTTTCCAAAACATTAAAAATGGAACCGTTCTCAAAACCGTTCCAAGTAATTTTCTTAACCGACTTTTGAAAATAACACGGAGCGGTTTTTTTATGTAAGAAAAGTATAAAAATCCGGTAGTAGTTAAAATTTTTATTTTACCCAATATTTCTTTCTGATATCTTCAATTTTCTTTTCTTCCTCTTTTTCTTTTACTTCTTTACCAGAATCCCCTAGTTTTTTTAGGTCAGAAACGTCTAATTTGATCAATTCTTTACTTCTTTTATTTAAATATTCCTCAGTGTTCAAAGCTGGGTTTTCTAGTACTTCTTCCAAAAGAGCGTGTAAAATATAGCCTATTTTGGGCCCAGGTGTTTCATGTGTAACTTCCATTAGCTTTTGGCCATCAATTTTAAGCATGCCTACAGATACTGGGTCAGTCATGGCCTCCTCCACCATAGAATGATACTTACGGAGGCGGTAGGGGCTCTCTTTTGGCCTCCCCATACCCATTCTGTCTGCTCCGCGCAGGTTCATCAGGTCCCAGATATTATCCCTCCCCACACTTGAAATTATGCGTCTGACGGCCGATAAGGAAATCTGTTCAGTGTCGGCAAAGAACATATGCCAGCGGACTAGTTTTGTGACTTTTTCAATAATTTTCTTGGGGAATCTCAGTTCGGTTAGAATTTTAGCGACCATTTTTGAACCCACCACCTCATGTCCATAGAAAGTCCAAATATCTTGCTCTTTATCCCTTCTCCTAGTGGCTGGCTTGCCAATATCATGAAACAGGGCGGCTAGCCTCATTTCCAAAGTGTATTTTTTATCAGCAGCGTGTTGTAAGGCGCGCAAGCTATGCTCGTAAACGTCATAAATATGGGAACGGCTTTGTTCCACACTGATCATCACTTCAATTTCTGGAGAAATATATGGCAGAATACCCATTTTTCGGCAGGAAACCAGGCCGGCCATTGGGTTATCTGACATGATTATCTTAACAAACTCATCTTTGACGCGCTCTTTGGCGATATTTTTTAGCAGAGAAACGTTGTTAACTATAGCTTTTTCTGTCTTTTTATCTATTTCAAAGCCTATTTCCGTAGCAATTCTCACCGCGCGGAGGATCCGGAGTCCATCTTCATTGAACCGGTCATGTGCCTCCCCCACTGTCCTTAAGACTTTAGCTTGTAAATCCTCATGTCCGTTATAGTAATCTAGATATTTTCCTGAGATTTTATTTTTTGGACCTTCAATGATTTCCAAAGCAATGGCGTTGATGGTAAAGTCTCTTCTCTGCAGATCATCTTCAAGTTTTTTGCTGAATGTAACATGATCAGGGCGTCTGTTGTCAGAATATTCCGCTTCCAGCCGGTAAGGGGTAATTTCAATCACTTTTAGGGTTTCATCCTTTGCTTCTTCGTTTACAATACCAACTGTTCCATAATTGTTTTCATAAAAAGTATCCTTGAACAAGGGAATAATTTCTTCCGGCGTGGCATTTGTTGTTACATCCCAATCTTTTGGCTTCCTATTTAACAATAAATCCCGGACACAGCCCCCAATCAGATATGCTTCAAAACCCTTATTTTTCAAGGTTTTTACCACGTCAATAACCTCAGGAGGAATCGTTAGCTTCTTGATCTCGTATATATTTAGAGCCATATTTTTGATATTGAAGCCCAGTAGGAGTCTCGACCTCGCTTATAATTTTTCGTCAAAAATTTTAAGCTGGTCACCGGCTAGCAATTTTTTCTGCTGAAAAAATATAGCTGCGCCGTTCTCGTCCTAAAAAACTTTCAGTTTTTTGCGCCCCCAGTAGGACTCGAACCCACAATAACGGTTCCGAAGACCGTTGTGATATCCATTTCACCATGGGAGCAATATTATAATTGGATAAAATATTTCGGAGTGCGGGCAGGGAGAATCGGACTCCCGTCTGATCCTTGGCAAGGACCTGTTCTACCACTAAACCATGCCCGCAACTTCACTATCATATATTAAAATGAAAATTTTTACAAATATTTAATTATTCAACCGCCCCTAACCGCTCCTTATCCAATGAGGGGAAAAGAAAAAGTGTGATATAATGGTGTGGCTCTTTAAAAGACAGAAGGCTTTTTAGGGACAACATTTGAACATAAATTTATGATTTGCTCACTGTTTTGAAGTAAAAAAGCTTATTTTATAAACCCCAAACAAGAGACAAACTGTGGATAACTATGGGGATATGTTAATAAAAGACGTCTTTTATGAAGACTTCATTAAGATGACATTTTACCTCAAAATTAACGTCTTTGATAAATTATGGCTAATTATAAGGCTATAATTAATAGACAGGTTCTGGACACGGCATTTATTGTCTGATAAATAGAGTTTTAGGTTTCACGTGAAACGATTATGGACAAAAACAAAAAAACAGTAGAAGCTTATGATAAAAATCCAAAGTTCTATACGGATAAATTTGATAGTTATGGTATTAGAATTGACGATATTGATCGGGCGTTGAAATTAAATGAAAGTGGATCAAACATAGTGCTGGAGCTTGGTTGCGCAGGCGGCCGAGATGCCCAGTATATTATTTCTAAAGTGGGAATTGATAATTACATGGGTATTGATGCCTCTGCTGGTTTGATTAAACTAGCTCAGGATAATGTTCCACAAGCAGTGTTTCATGTGAAAGATATGAGAGATATTTCCTTAGCTGACGAGATATATAAGACTGAAGCGTTTGGTATTATTTTTAGTTTTGCCTCCGTGTTACACGTGAACCGTGAGGAATTGGCGGAGCTTATGGGGAAATGTCATAAAATGCTGAAAATAGGGGGTATTTTGTATATTTCAACTAAATATGGAGAGTATAAGGAGATTGAAATTGAAAATTTGGGTGATACAAAATATTATTACTCATATACACCAGGAGAGATTATGGAAATCGCCGGGACAGGTTTCAAAGCAGCATATAGTATTATTCAGGATAGTAGTTATGGTCCGGAGTTGGTAATGGCACTAAGGAAAATATAAGTTATACAACCAAAGCTCGGCCTTGGGTAATCCCAAAGCCTAGTTTTGGTTTGAAGTTAACATATGAAACCAGAAACTAAAACAGATAATCGGACGGAAAAGAGAAAGATTGGTGATATTGGGGAAAATATCGCTTGTAAGTTTCTGGTGAAACGGGGTTTTGAGATAATCGAGAAGAATTATAATAAAAAATGGGGAGAAATTGATATTATTGCTCGAAAAGGACAAAAACTACACTTTGTGGAGGTAAAAAGTGTTACATGTGAAAACTTGGAGTATAAAATGAGGAACGTTACACATGAAACGGATACTTACCGGCCAGAGGATAACCTTCACCCTAGGAAATTAATGCGTTTGAGCAGGGTAATTCAGACGTATTTGCTAGGTTATAAGGGGAATAGGGACGTTACACATGAAACTGACTGGCAGTTTGACGTAGCGGTAGTCTATTTAGATCTAAAAAGTATGGAAGCGAAGGTGAATTATATGGAGGACATTATTATATAAAAATATTTGTCCGATAGAAGGAAGTTTTAAAACTTACAGTTTCGGTACAGATTTTTCATTTTTTACCGGGAGTTTTTCCCTCGGCTAAATCTTCGCCGTCGCTCAAATTTGCCTGGGCACCGGCTCACGGTTTTGTTTGCTAACAAAACATCGTTCCGCCGTTCAAATCCCTATTTTTACTTCTTAAAAATTGTCGGGGCGCCGGGATTTGAACCCGAACTGCATGCTCCCAAAGCATGTATGCTACCGTTACACCACGCCCCGATATTTATTTACCAAAGAATACTAACATAGTTTCTAAAAAATAAAAAGACGAAAGGGGCGGAACAAAACTGTTCGCGCCCCGGTCTATTGCCATCGTCCCTTTTTTTCTTTTTTCGGTTTCCGAACCGGGATTCTTTTTTTCTGAGAAACAATGGCAGTTCTCAGAAGAGGAATCGTTCTATCGATCACATTATCTTCCCAAGACTTGGGAGGAATGTGATGGGGGGTGTTATCTTTGTCGGGCTTCTTCGAAGCCACTTCTACCGGCTTGATTCGCTGGAAGAATTGGTCTAAGGACCCTTCAAAAACAACGTTACCCCTTTTCGAGAGCGTAACTTTGTTCATGTCTCATTACCTCCGTGAGGGGTTGATCTGAAGCTATTGTAGCATAAAATACCTTTTAATGATATAAATTTATAATCGTCCAATAAACAAAATTATGAAATTATTTCAAAAAAAAGTAGAAGATTTTACCTGTGAACACTGCGGTGCGGCCGTAAAAGGGGATGGCTATACCAACCATTGCCCCAAATGCCTCTGGAGCAAGCATGTGGATATAAACCCCGGGGACCGCGCCTCTACTTGCCAGGGGATGATGAAGCCAATAAAGGTGGAAACAGAAAAAGGGGAGCACGTCCTCACTTATCACTGTGAAAAATGTAATTTTGAACGCCGTAAAAAAGTAGAAAAGGACGATAATTTTGATGAAGTGCTTAATATTGTTAAAACGAAGATTATTTAGCGTTTTGATTTTTCTCTTTTTTATGTATAATGTGAAGGTTCTTTAAGATAACTGCGGGCGTAGTTTAACGGTAAAACTCCAGTTTTCCAAACTGGTGTCGCGGGTTCGACTCCCGCCGCCCGCACAAATAAACTTTGAAATAGTTTATTTTAGGGCGAAAAAGTGCTGGGTAGCACTTTTGGGCGGGAGTCGAAACCTGTTTGAGATTTTTTAAAGTTTCAGAACGAATAAAAAATCCAAACACGGATACTGTTCCTGTAAGGAAAGCGTTCCCGCCGCCCGCACTTTAATAATTAAATTTTATAAAAATATGCCATACCGTGACGGTGCAAGAGAATTTGAAGGTGATGAACTTTGTGATTTAACCATAGGAGAAGTTGCAGAAAATTTAAATATAGATGGGACATTAAAAAATCCTCTCAAAACTCAATTTAAAGGAGATGATGCTATGGAAAAAGTAGCTCCTGAATTATTTGATCCCACTGATTACGAAACTGAACAAGCAAAGAAGGCGCAAAAATAACTTTTAGATACTCTCTATTTTATTCCACGTGAAATTAAACAAAGCTTTTTGTGTTTCATATATGGATTGATTTTCAATTATTATTCCAATCATCTGATCTTTGGAAAAAGTAATATAGGAAACTTTACCGTCATATATTTGCATAATACTTTCAAACGGCATAGCCTCAAGCTTAATAAGTTTGCTTTTTGTGACAGCGGTGTGGTAGGTAAGCAGAATTTTTCTGGTTTCCGGTGAGTCTGGCAAGATAACTTTTTTCATCACCCCCCTTTTTTCTCTTTGGTCAGAATACCAAGTATTAATTTCCGGAATATATTTTTGAACGGCCATCATGTCGGCGTAAGATAATATTTCTTCATGGCTATACAAGGAATCCTCCAATACTTTTTTCATTCCTTCCTCACCCTCAAAGAATTGGATATTTGGTTTGCCAGAATTTAAATTATAATCAGAGACCATTAGGCCCAACATTCCGGTCAGGGAAGCCTCCGTGGTTTTTAATTCATCATCTCTCTTTTGTATTAACTCTTTTATTTTAGATGGATGACAAGGAGCAAACAAGGCCACTTTTTTGTCTATTTTTTCTACCAAGCCCAGGGAAACCAGCTGTTCTATCACCTTATAACCTAAACCGCGCTTTAAGCCAGCGGTTAGGGAAGCCTTGCTGGTGGGCATAACCCCCTTTTTTAATAAAACTTCATATATTTTAGCCTGATCAGGAGTGAGGCCGGTCTTGATTAATATTTCTTCATACATATTTTTATTTTATTAATTAGGTTTAAAGTTAGATGCTAACATTATTATTTTAGCAAAAAGGCATATTATTTGTCAAATTTATGTGACAAAAATAAGCCTAAAATCAATAACTCTTTATATATAAAGCTACTTTTAGCCTTATTTTATATATGATATGTCACCATAACATTGACAATAAAGCAAGGAGGTGCTATACTGTTACCAGAGATAAAGACAAGGAAGTTATTCAGAAAGAGTCTTTATTAGAAAGTACATTAACACGGAGATAGATAAAAGATTGTTCTTCACCTCTGATGAGTTTGTGACACAGACATTTGGTCATAAGCTCACGGTGCCTACAGCCGGTAAGTGTAGAAAGAGGAGAGAGTGAAGATGTAAAACAGCCTTTTGTAAATCTCGTTTCAAATGGTGGAGCGTCCTATGCGTTGAAATAACTTTGAAACTTATTTCAAAACAACGGGACTATACCTAAAAGGTCTTGGCTTCATCGCCCGATGGGTAATCTTAGAGGATTATCAGGACATCGATGGGACATAAAGCCTAACCAGTTTTGTGTTTCAAAATGTCCTTACGCCTGAAATCATTTTTATTCTTAGAGGAGTAAAAATAAAAGAGGAGAGAGTAAGGAAGTTGTTTGATAAAAGAATAGCGAAGTTAGGAATGGAGTAAATATTTTTTGAATATTTATTTTGTTATTCCTCTTTGCTTTACTGAAATTAATTTTAGGAGGTGAAACCTTGAATCTGTAAAAACCCGCCCGGATGATCCGGTCGGATGGGGGTTTCTCCTCGGAAAATTTTCTTCGGTAATGCTAGAGGGGTTGCAAGTCAGGACTGTGTCTTGGTTGTTATTCCTGGGGCTTTAGATAGGTGTGCCTAATAAACAATACACCAGATAAAGAAAGGAGGACGGAGATGCATATTTCCGTCTTTCAGTTCGACCCTCGGCCGCAGGGTGCAGCCGAGAACGAGAAGGTTTTCGCCTCGGCCCAACAAGTGTTGGGTGTCGAGGTAAGTTTGCCGGCTCTGGCGAGCCGGTGCACGGTGGGGAATTTGGATCATCATGGTCCGGATTCCACCGATCAAACCCCTAGCGCCTGCGAGCAGGCGCTGGGATTTGGGATTCCCTATGACTGGTCCTGCGACCAGGATGGGGGACCTCGTCCGAGCGAGTGGCCGTTGCCGGTTTTAGTGACGGTTCGGCCGGACGCCGATTCCGTGACGGCGATGGCCGTCATCGAGAATCGGCTCTCGAGCCGACCGATTGACCTGGACTTGGTCCAGGCGGTAGGTCTGTTTGACCGGCTGGGCCCGAGCGCGGGCAAGCCGGAAGTGCGGGTTTCCGCGATTACGCGGAAATCGATGGATTTCCAACTTACCCTCGCGGAGCGGGTGAGTTGGGTGGCGGACTTGTTGGCAGGTGTCAACAAGTCAGCTGAGATTGCCACTTTGGTGGCGTCTCACGATGTCGAGCTGACGACAGCTCGGCAAGCGTCGGAGCTTTCGCTCCACGCCGACGGGCGAATCGCTTGCGTGGTTTCCACGCACCGGTTTGCGACCACGCTGGGGTATGAGAATGCCCCGGTGGTCGTGGCATGCAACCCCAGCATGCCGGTGGACTTTAAGGACGTCTCGAAAGGGACGTTCAAAAAGTTCACGGTTTGCCGGTACGACTCGCACGTCAAGTGCGATCTGCCGGCCGCCTTGCTCGAGCTTCAGAAGTTCGAGCCGGGTTGGGGTGGTCGGGGGGACATTTTCGGTTCTCCTCAAGGTGTGAGCTCCGCGCTCACACTTCAGCAAGTCTTGGAGGTGGTAATCCGCCACCTTGGATGAGAAAGGTTTTGGCGCTTACTGCCAATAATAAAATGTAAGCTGTTTAGCGAAACCGACTAGTCTACGGTTTGTCACTCAGTGAAAAAGTGGGGAGGAGGCTATAAAATGGCTTCTAAGCGAAAAACGAGGACAATCGTTCGAACTTCCGATCAAGAAGTTGGTCGAGCGGTCGAACTGTTGAAAGACCCTCGTTTGTCCGCGAATCAAAAACGGAAGTTGCGTGATGCTGCTTTCTCTGGTGTTCAAACCGGAGCAGTGAGCTTTTCGCAACTCTGCCGTATTTCGCGGGCATGACTGCAGGAAAGACTGCCGAAGGTTGGGGAACCTTTGATTCAGAAAATCCTTATAGTTGTCACCTTTTTAAAAGCGTGAGTTTCGTATGCAGTACGCGGAGGGCAACTCCGATATTGTTGCTGGTGGTTCCCGCTGTGGTTGCGGTGCTTTCGGGAAATTTCAAGAAAATTTCCTATTCATTGAGTTCATAACACAGTGTTGTGGATTCATAGGTAAAAATCGTCGGGGAAAAATTAGGAGGTGGGTTATGTTGTCGGCAATATTTTTTTTGATTTTGTTGGTGTCTGCGTTGGTTGCTAGCCTGGTTGGCTGGCGGAAAACAAAAACTCAGCTCATTTTGAAAGAGGTGGAGCTGAAAAAGATTGCTGATGAAGCAGTCATCGGTCGGTCGGTCAATTATGTTGGGGTGGGAGAAATCCTACTGTCAAATTGGCCGAGACCAGCCCTCTCGGAAATAACCGCTTTTTGTGAGGCGGTTAAGACTGAGGCGGAGAGAATTTCTAATTTACCCCGTAATCAATCGGGGAATCTGGAAATTCAGGTTGGTGTAAGAGAATACACCAAAGAGAGTTTTGTTCAGAGAAACTTGCGCATGACGGTTGCGGAGTTGACCCCGCCAAAAGAGGAGCAGGAGAGCGGGGAGTATGTAGAGATTTGGTGCGTTTCCTGCCAGGCCGATTGGCGGGGGTCAGAAAAAGACAGTAAAAAGGCTGGATGCCTTTGCTGTTGTGATGGTGGCGGGTCCACTTACTCTCAAAAAGTTGTTTTCTCCGATTATGGTCGGGAAAAGAAGGAAATGGCCGTGCCGTTGTATTGAAAAGGAGATATAAAAGAATGAGGGTAGAATCAATCCGAGCCGCCGTGTTCGCGGAAGCGAGCCGGCGGGTTGAGGCGAGTGAGGTGACTATATCTGATTATAAGGATATGGCTGCGGCCAGCTCGAACGAGATTTCAGGAATCTTGTTTGAAAGGCCTCGTCTGGCAGTCTTCTTTGAAGATATGCCGGATGGTTTCAATTGTCCCCGGTCTTTTTTGGACTGGGGCGGGGCAGTTAAACAGGCCGAGGAGCATAATTCCTCGGTAAAAAAGAAGGAGACTGGACAATGAGCTTGAGTCAAAAATATTATGGGCGGGCCTTGATTGAGGCCAAGAAAATGAGGTTTCAGGAAACCACCGTCTCACTGCTGCCTCTGGCGGTCGTGAAGAAGGTGGCGGAACAGGTAGCAAAAGCGAAGAGGGTTCATCTCTTTGTTGATCAGGAGGTGACTCTACGGCGGGGATCGTATTTTGTTCTAACGTCTCAGTGCGGAATAGTTGATGTGACTATTTGCCGAGACCCGAATGGTAAGGTAAGTCACTATTTTCTCTCATCTGGATCGACATGCGAGTCGGTTCAGTTCGAGAAGAAGGTGGTGCTTGCCCTTATAAAGGCCGGGCACTTGAAGGTCCCAGTGGTTGAGTTTTCTGAGGGGTTGGTAGAACTCCCCGTTCCGCCTTGGGTGGAACTTGGGTATTGCCAGAATGAGCCAAGCGATGGGAATTCTGGTTCTACCAAACTCTGTTTCGAGAGTGAGGCACGTGAGATTGTTGAGAAGTGGGTTAAATCTTTAAAAAAGAAAGGAGGTTAGCAACTGTGGTGGTTGCCGTTTGGGAGGATACGTAATTCCTCCTATTTATTCAGCATCTGAAAAATTCGGGTGCTGATAGGTAAAAGTGAGGGTTTGTGTTTTTAGACAGAAGTATAAATTAATTATAATATGAGCGATTTTTTTAAATCTCTCTCCTCTAAATATCATTTTTTATTATACTTCTGTCTGAAAATGTAACGTTCTCTGTAAAAGTATTATTTTACTAAATAATCTTTCCACCCCACCTCGCGTCGTCACATTCCGGTCTTGCGCCTTGGGTCCCTACCCAAAGCTCACCTCTAAAATCAGGTGTATATTTTACCTCTATCTTTGTAAAAAACTACTAGGCATTATCTATTAGTATTTTAGCTAAAATTTGATAAGATTATGAATATGACAGAAAGTGATCAAGATAAATTTGAGATTGGAGGTTTAGGCCAGGCCAAAACAGCCGAGGCTTTTTCGCCTAGAGAAATTATTCGACAGAAATTACTTGATGCTTATGAAAATAATGAGGCAGAGTGGCTAGTAGAAGTGACGCAGCCTTTTTCTGAAGCTGAACTGGCAAAGATTTTTCATGAAAATGCCAGTATATTTTTTGATGAATTAATTGAAATTACTGAAGATAATAGAGAGTCTGATCCTGAACAATTGACGGATTTTTTGAATACAATTCATGAAAAATTTTTTACTTTTTCTCCCAGCATTAGTAATAGTCTTTCCACATCTGACATGCTTATTATTTCTGCGAAAGTTAACCGGGTAGAGGAGCTGAGAGGTTTTGTGGGTCAAAATATGGTAGGAGAATTTGTTTACGAATTAACTTTTGCTAACGAAGCAATCATAGATGAATTAATTTCTAAAATTGATAATCTTCCTGGTGGCGTTCGTGAAGAAGTAATTAATCAATTGGAAACCTGTTTTTCTAATGCTGCTGGTGACGGTGATTGGGCCAAGCCAGGGGCGGAAAGAATAAAAATAATCATTGATCATTTTTTAAGATCCCAGATACCACTAACCAGGATTGTCTCTCAAGTAGCTCAAGAAAGGCTGTTTAAAGAGGAGCAGGATCCAAGCCTTGGTGTTTTGACCTATGCGAATAACAAAAGTGGAGGCAGAGTAAATTCTCTGGTTGATCTTAACACTGTTGAAAATAAAATTAAAAGTAACTTACCAATAGGATATCGGGCTATGGTTGTGGCTAGGGACGCGATTCTTGGATTTGATAATGCTGGGACGGCAAGATATGGATCAATAGAAGATGACCTAAATGGTATTGAAGAGCAACCGGAAATTGGAACCAATACGCTGAAAAAATTAAATTCAATTGAATCAAGGGCTTTTTTTGATATCAATTTGCGGTCAGTAATATATCTGCTTGGAGAATTTCGTGAGATTTTTATGCCTGATAAATCAGTCGTTAATTATTATGCGGAAATATTAGATTTGCCAGTTGATTTTGTCGCAGATGTGTTTAATAAAGGCCAGGATGTTACAGTTTTCTTTCAAAAAGATTGGGAAAATATAAACAAGAGAATAATGGATATGGTTCATGCAGAACAGGCTAAAATACTAGACCAAAAGGAGATGGAATTTTATTCTTTCAATCAGTTGGTTCAAGAGAGCCCGTTAAATCCTTTTGATATAATTGATAAAGATGATATTACCCTTCTTACACAATGTTTGCGTCCAGAAGTCAGAATTCACCTGGAAGAGGAATTAGGTATTTCTTTTTCTGAAATATCTTTTAAAGCAGAAATGGCTTTAATCAGATTTATTTCCAAGGAAAATAATGAAATCTATGACAAACTTTGTGCGATTTTAAAGAAATATCCAGATCAAAAGGTTTTGATCACTGAGACTTTTGTTGATTGTGCTAAAGATGTTAGTTTGGGTGAAAAAATTATTTTATTATGTGAAAATCTCGATCCAAATACACTTAGCATTATCTTTGGTAAATATTTGAATATTGTCTCTCAACTGGATGAGGTAGAAAACATTTTAGCAGAGGCTTATGGTAAGCAAGCTCATGGTGAGGAGGTGGCAAAAATTAAAGAAGATTTGTTACTGAGGGGGAAGGATTTGCTGGCACATTTTGCGGATTTGGTGGCTAGCGGACATGAAATATCCACGGAAGAAATCCTGGCACAATTAAAAGATGTTGAAACGGACGCCATGGCTTTCTTTTTGGCTTTTAAGTCTTTGGCGGCTGAAGGAGAATTACCACCCATTGAGGAAATAAAAGGCCTTTTTCCAGAAACTGTTAAGGGTGGAGATTTGCCATCAGAGGATCTGGCTACTATGAAGTCTATTTACGCTAAAAATTATGCTGATATGCCGGAAATTGTGGAAACCGTACTTGGTAATTTCACCAAAAGGGCGTCAGATGAAAATACCCAATTTTACGTTTTAAAATTTAAAGGGAAAGTCAGAGGCTTTGCTGGGTTTACAGCCGAAGAGGGTGATTTACACTTACACTCTGTAAATGTGGAGCTTCCTTTGAGGGGGATGTCCATTGGGGATACTTTAATGATGAAAAAGATAGATCAGATGGCCGAGAGCAATATTATAAAGGCGGAATGTTTTACTTTTTTACCAATCAGCGCTAAATATATTGAGACGGGGTTTGTGGGCACGGCACTTGATAAATATGGTGAGCATCCAATCATAAATATTATTCGTAATGATAAGGAAGCCTTTGAGACGAAGCAGAGAGGTAAAGAGGAGTTTGTAAAAGAGTATTCGGATTTTGAAATAAGGGGAGGTAAGGGGGAGTGTGATGAGGGCGGTTATCTGATAGTAAAAGCGCCCACTCAGCCGAAGATAGATATGAGTTATTTGGACAAGGGTTATATTTTAACCAGATATTTTTCTAACTCCAGTAATGATAAAAAAGAGTGGTATGCTGTGTTTGAAAAGAAAGAGGCTGCCGGTGAAGTACAGTTGGCGGCTTAAGATAAGATAAAAATTAGAATAGTAAAAAGCCCAGGGAAAATTCTCTTCACTTAACGCAGACTAATCGTTACGAGAACATTCCCGGGGCTTTTTAAATAACCTTATTTTACAGCGTCCTTTAAGGCTTTGGCAGCGCGGAATTTTGGAACCTTCATGGCAGGGACCTTTACAGTCTCACCAGTTCGAGGGTTTCTAGCATCTCGAGCAGCTCTCTGCTTTACAGAAAAGATACCAAGACCAGCCACAGATACTTCCTCGCCTTTCTTTAGAGAAGCGACGATGGAATCAAAAACCTTATCAACTACTTGTTCAGCCTGAACCTTGGTGGTGTTAAGAACACCATTTACGGCTTCAACTATTGCTTGTTTATTCATAGTATTGTTTTTAAGGAAGCAAATTATTTGATTTTAAAATGTCTGGCCTGTGCAACAAGGAAATCCGAGGACTTTTAAAATGAAATAATTTGCTTCCTAGTTATTTAAATTGATAAATTTTCGACCTTATTACTTACCATATTAGTATAATACGTTGATAAATAAGTGCAAGCGGGGAAATATTTGACTTTTTTTGTAGGAGAAGCGTAATTTTAGGTCTTTTTACCTAGCGTATTCAACGACACGGAGTTCGCGGATGACGTTCACCTTGATTTCACCGGGATATTTCAAATCAGTTTCAATCTTGGAAGCAATATCATGAGCGAGTTCTTTGGCTTCCAGGTCAGAAATCTGTTCTGGAGTAACGAACACACGTACTTCACGACCGGCTTGTAAGGCGTATGACTTTTCCACGCCAGGAAAAGCATTAGCCAAAGCTTCCAGCTCTTGTAATCTTTTAATATAATTTTCAATATTATCTCGGCGGGCACCTGGGCGGGAACCGGAAATAGCATCGGCCACCTGGACGATAATTGATTCCACAGTCTCATAAGGGCTTTCCTCATGATGACTCTGCATGGCTTTGATAATTTCCTCACTAGCACCAAATTTTTGTAATATTCTTTTACCAATTTCCACGTGTGTACCAGCCACTTCATGGTCCACCGCCTTACCAATATCATGGAGTAGGGCACCGGCTTTAGCCACAGATACATTAGCCCCCATTTCCTCAGCAATCATCCCAGCAATGTGTGACATTTCAATAGAGTGCTGAAGAACGTTCTGACCAAAGCTGGTTCGGAAGTGTAATCTACCAAGGATAGCGACAATACGTGGATCAAGGTTCAAGATACCGCATTCATACACGGCGGCCTCACCCTTTTCTTTCATTATTTTATTGATACTGAGCTTGGCTTCCTCTACTAGTTTCTCAATTTTCACTGGCTGAATACGGCCATCAAGCAAGAGGTTTTCCAAAGCTACTCTGGCAATCTGCCTTCTCACCGGATCAAAGGAAGAAATAGTCACGGCGCCTGGGGTGTCATCTACGAGCACTTCCACACCAGTGGCTCTTTCAAAAGCTTTGATATTTTTACCTTCCTTACCAATAATTTTACCTTTCATCTCATCTGAAGGAATATTTACAATGGTGGACATGACATCAGATGCCACAGAGTTACCCAGCCTTTGGATGGCAGTGGTCAAAATCTCTTTAGCCTTGGCCTCATATTTTTCCTCACCAAACATTTCCAGTTTTTGAATTCGGGATAAGATATCTTCCTCATATTTTTTCTCGGTAGATTTCAAAATTTGTTCCTTGGCTTCATCCACGCTCAAATTAGCAATTTTTTCTAATTGCCCAAGTTTCTCGGCCTCAATTTTCTCTGTCTTAGCCCTGATATCTTTAATTTCCTCAATCTTTTTCTTAATATTCTCTACTTCTTTATCAATATCTATTTGCCTTTGATCCAGCAAATCCTCCTTTTTAATGAGGCGAGCCTCCACTATTTTGGCAGCATCTTCTTTTTCCTTAGCCTCATTCTTGATATCTTTTAAAGTTTCCACCGCCTTGTTTTCCGCCTCCAAGACTATCTTTTTGGCTTCCTCTTTGGCCTCCAGCATCATTCCCTTTATCTCAAGCTCCATAGAGCCTCTCTTGCCAAGGGAAATAATCATACGCAAGAAATAACCAAGGGCGATGCCAATGAGGCCCGCCACTCCGGCTAACAAAATTACAATTTTTAATGACATAAATTTGCGAATATGCTCCGCCTTTTATGTGATTGAAAACAAAGTAACTTAACTCCTATTTAAGAAGCTAAATAAAGGCATATTGTGCCCAAGCTCTAAATTTTTTGATTTCAAATGGATAAAAAACAGGGTCATATAAATTAATTAGTAACATGTCAACAATATAACAAAAGGGGACTTTTTGCAAGTTCTGCCTAATTTATACTCAAGTTTGTCTTTAGCGTCTGGACGGCTTCATTTCTCCACCCGCTTATTTTCTTTTTGTTAAAAAAAGTAATATAGCTACTTAAATAGACAAAAAATATCTCTGTTAAAGCGTTAGCTTTGTTCCACTTTGGTAATTCGGACTCAGACGTAACCCTTTTTGCATTACTAAGATCATTTTTGAATTTAGAAAAAACGGTATCAACCAGTTCCTTATTAGTGGAATGTATATTTTGCTCGTTAAGACCAAAAAAGTATCCACAAGCACCATGAAAATTTGTGGCGCCTATGGTTATTTTATCTTTCGTTGCGAGTCCTTTGGTGTGGATCATCTTTTCATTAGTAAAGAATATTTCAAAGTTTTCTGCTTTTAGTCTTAATAAGTCTGATAATACCCACATATTTGTGTGGTGGTTTGTGTCGGGATTTTTTGAGACAAGAATTTTTAGTTTTACACCTCTCTTAATAGCCTTTTTCAGGGTAGGAACATACCATTTACCTAAATAAGCCATCTCGATTATTAATTCTTCAGATGACGTATCAATGAAATCCTTAAGAAAATGATGAATGGATTTTTTTGAGGATGAGCCTTTGGCCGGGAACCGGTTATCAACAAAATGAGTGTCTGTCAGTTCAAGATTTTCAGTTTCTCCTAAAATTTGATTCCAGATATTTTTAACCACGGTGTCATCTTCTATCTTTATGTTGTAATCTACCCATTCTTGATAGTCACAAGAAATGCACTGTCCACCAACATAAGCCAAATCATCAATTAGGATAAGCTTGCCATGGTTTAGAAGGGGAACATCTTGCAGGTAAATGTTTTTATGATTTTCTATTTTCTTAATTAATTCATTTTTCTTCAAAACCGGCCGTGGTTTTCTGCCATAAATGTAATAAGCCAGATTATTTAGGGTTTGGGGGGTTAAAAAACCGTATTTTTTATCAAAAAAATCTACTTGTCTTTTATTAAATAAACTGTCATCAAAAAACATAGGTGATCTGCCTGGGGTATGTTCAAATATAGATGCTGACAAATCCTTACGAATAAAAATCTTTACTCCTCGTTCGGCGGCATCTAAGCACGCTTGTAATATACTATTGCCAATTTTGTCATCAATCCAGATATATGCGTCAAAGACGATAGTCTTTTGGGACTTGTTGATTTCCTTAGTTAAGTCCTGAAATAAGGTATGTCTGTCTAATACTGAATAGTTCATGTGGTATAAGTTATTTTTAAAATAATTTTGCGAAATCGTCACCAAATAAAACCGCTTGGCCGACATGTATATTATCACAAAATTTTATTTTGTTCTTTTCAAATAGTAAAACAACTGAGGAACCCATTTCAAAAAAGCCAATTTCTTCACCTTTTTTGATTTGGATAGGAACGGAATAATTGTAAGCGGATAAATTTTTTCTATCAAAAGTATTTGTTCGTAGATTAGTTTCCTTGTTTATTGTTATTCTTCCAACATTGAAAGCCCCAATAGCAACAAAATAGAAACACACATTATTTTTTAAGTGGCATTCTAATATAACCCTTTCATTTTTTATAAAAAGATTTTCTTGTGCCTCTAGGGATTTCTGTTTTACTGGATAAAGAGTGCCTGGAACATGGATTGTTTTTGTAATTTCAAAGTCCGTTGGGGCATGGAAACGGTGGTAATTCCTGGGTGATAAGTAAAAATTTATAAAAGAACCATCCTCAATTCTCTTTACCTGATCTATATTTGCCGTTGCTGTTAGAAAAGAGTAAAGATCATACGACAACCCTTTTATTTGAAGTATTAGGTCTTTATTAAGAGTCCCATATTGGGCAATAGTAGAGTCAGTTGGGGAGATTAGGGTGTTAGTATCCAATGAAAATATTCTCGGTTTTTTTAATTGCCTAGTAAAAAGTCTTTGGATAGAAGGATAAGTATCTAAGGGCTCAAAATCAGTTAAGTCAATTTTGAACAACTTTACAAAATATTTATTTATCTGATTTTGGATTGGCTTATAAAATTTTATGGAGATTAAGCAACCAACAACCCTTGAAATGTAATTTTTCATTATTAGTTTTGAGCGTAAGGAGTATATTACATTACCTTGTCCACAATACCGTATTTTTTGGCCTCGTCAGCGGACATGTAATAGTCACGGTCAGCATCCTTTTCAATTTCGGCAAAGGTTTTGCCGGTGCGCTCGGCCATCATTTTATTGAGTTTTTCCTTTAACTTCAGGATTTGCTTGGCGGTGATTTGGATGTCCGTGGCCTGGCCTTGGGCTCCACCTAAGGGTTGATGGATCATAATTTCTGAGTTTGGCAGGGAATATCTCTTACCTTTTTGACCGGAAGCCAGAATAACCGCGGCCATGGAAGCCGCCATTCCCACACAAACGGTGGAGATATCATTTTTGATATGGTTCATGGTATCAATAATGGCCATACCGGCGGAGACCATGCCACCTGGAGAATTGATGTAAATTTTAATATCTTTTTTTGGATCTTCACTTTGCAAGAATAAAAGCTGGGCAATGACAATGTTTGCCGTCTCGTCATCTATTGGCCCGGCCAAGAAAATAATATTTTCCTTTAAAAGTCTGGAATAAATATCATAGGCGCGCTCGCCATTTTGTGATTTCTCTATAACAGTGGGAATTAAATATGACATTGGTTTATTGATTAATTGTTAATACTCTAAGACTATAATAAAGAAGGTTAAAAATCAATTAAAACTAATAACGGTGTTCAAAAACTACTTGCCATGATACAATTTTAATATTATTAATAATTTTTAAGATAATGGAAAATAACACAAACATATCTCAGGTTAGTCAGACTGATATTCAAGCGCCAATTATTGATAATCCTAATTTAACTAAAAATAAAGAAATAAAATGTGGTAATTGTAATTATATTGGTCCAGGAGAAAAGAACCGTTCGTTAATAGCTGTTATTTTAGCCTGGATTTGTATTATTATTGCGCCGATCATTACATTAATTTATTTTACAGCAACACATACATGGAAGTGTCCCAAGTGTCAATCGACTTTTGTTGGTGTTAAAAATAAGAAGGGAATATATACTGGGCAATTAGGTGGTGGATTAAGAATATTTCTAATTATTTTATTTGTTCTAATCGGGATTGCGATTCTCGGTATATTTTCTTCTGTGGTATTAGCATCATTAAATTCAGCTAGAACTAGAAGCTCAGATGCAACAGTTAAATCTGCGATGAGTAATTTAAGGGTTCAAAGTCTTTTATACGAAGATAAGGTTGGAACTTTTAAGGGTTTCTGTCAGGATTCTGCTACGCTTGAAACTCTTAAAACAATATCAAAGGCTGGGGCCTCAAATGAATTTAATTATGCTTGTAATGATAGCGAGAAAAATTGGGCTATTTCTTCCCCGTTAAGATCTGGGGACTACTGGTGCGTTGATGGTTCAGAAAATATGCCAAAAAATATTACTACTGCACTATCCACACAAACGTCTTGTTCTAATACTGGCAATAATTCTTTAAAAGAAAATCTTATTAAACAGCTAGTAGATGAGATTAAAAGTTCAACCTCATTTCCTTCAAAAGTCGATGAAAATACGGCAGTGACAGATATTAAAGCGGAGAGTTCTGCGGTCCATTATTATTTTAGTCTTTCGGGGGTAGATACAAGTAAGATTACAAACTCTAATCTAAAATCATTCTTACTTAATGGAGTATGTAAGAACGAAGGCGTAAAAATGATGCTGAATAACGATATAAATATAAATCAAACATATCTTGATACTGAAACATCTAAAACATTCTCTGTTTCTTTTTCTAAGGGCGACTGTAAGTAGCATTAACTTATATACCAGTTATTTAACACGGTAATGGGTTGTGTTTGTGTTTTGTTTTGACTATACTGTTTCACATGAGATTACACAGGTTTTATATTAATCAAAAAATAGGGGAGGAGAAGGAGATCACCCTCACCGATCCGGAGTTAATTCACCAATTGGTAAATGTTTTTCGGTTTGCCACTGGAGATAAGGTCATTTTGTTTGACGGTACTGGTTTTGAATTTGAAGCAGAGATAACTTTAATATCTAAAAAAGAAGTTAGCGCTAAAATTATAAAAAGTAACCAAGGCTCGGCCTTTGGTAATTCCAAAAGCCTAGCCTTGGTTAACATTTCACTTTATTTATCATTAATTAAAAAAGGAAATTTTGAACTGGCCGCGGAGAAATGTACAGAAATAGGCGTAACAGAAATTCATCCTATTATTTCTGAACGTTCAGAAAAGAAAGATTTAAATATTGATCGCTTAAATAAAATTGTCAAAGAAGCTAGTGAGCAAAGTGGCCGCGTTACCCTGCCGAAGGTGTATGACATAAAACCCTTAGAGTTAGCCGTTTCACAGGCAGTAGCTGAGGGAAAAGAGTGTGTGGCGTTTCATACGGAAGTTTCAACTGCTCCTAACCCCTCCTTATCTAATGAGGGAGAGAGTCCAAAAGAAATTGCGCTGTTTGTTGGTCCAGAGGGTGGATGGACAGAAAAAGAAATGGAATTATTTAAGCAAAACAATTTTAAAATTCTTTCCCTCGGTCAAAATATCTTACGCGCTGAAACTGCTGCTATTGTAGCCGTGTGGTCTCAATTGAATAATTAATTCTGGCCTATTTAGATAGTAGTCAGTAATTATAAAACTTTCACCTAGGTGAAAGTTTTATTTGTTGTGATATAATATGGTAATGAAAAAATATCTAAAATATAAGGGAGTCACGGTTAATCGATTTGGCTTACCTGTACTTTTTTCAGATAAGACTGAGAATAATAGATTAAAAAATCCCAAGAGGAAATATTCAGATTATAAGCATTTTGATTTCAATTTTTCTCTTTCAGTACCAAGGGATACTATTATAATG